>JAABUH010000563.1_pt1 | contig 52707 bp, 56 predicted proteins | sample 5559121 | NCBI WGS metagenome assembly JAABUH01 (sample SAMN10711871, study PRJNA513364) | rock metagenome | isolation source: Antarctica rocks | place: Antarctica: Victoria Land, Battleship Promontory nord | collected 2015-12-28 | reverse complement strand
CGGGCGGGCTGGCGGCGTGAGCAGCGCAGCGGGGGGCATGTGCGACAGAGGACGGCGTCCCCCGCCCCGGCTTATGGGAGCGGCGTGACCACACGCTGCCAGGAAACCACATCGTAGTGGGAACTGGTCGTTGGGAAGAACGGCGGCGGGCGGTCGGCGAGGCGGTTGTCATACAGGCGCGAACAGGGGATGCCGCCCGTCACATTGAGTCCGCTGCCCTGGCTGAACAGTCCTCGATTTTTGACGATGTAGGTGCCCATGTTCAGCATCTTGCCGACAGGCCGGAAGCGATAATTCGTGGCATCGTAGGTGTCGAAGGCCATGACGGCTGCATCTACCTCGATGTTCGTGATTGGATTTCCGGCCGCGTCGTTCTCCACGACCTCCACCTTCTTCGAGACGATGCCCAGTGTGCCGGCATTGGCGCGGAAGGCGGCGTTGGCCGGATCGCTCTCGGGCAGCAGGTTCCCGCCGGCGTCTGTCTGGCGCGGCGTCTTGTAGGTCAGGCTGCCGTTGATGTTGACGTCATGGCCCGTGTCCGTGGCGAGCGTCAGCGCGCGCCCGTCCGCGACCACCCCCGTCACCCCGCCGCTTCTGGGGTTGACCAGCGTTTGGGTGTTTGGATCATTTCCGATTTGGGTGAGCGGATCGGTCTTCCCGATGTTGCCCGCGCAGTAGACGACGCCGTTGGTGACGCCTGGGTAGGCGTTGTCCGTCGTGGCCGCGATGAACGTGCCGCCGCCGTTCGGCTTCATGTAGTCAACATGCACCGATGTGGAGTTGTTGGAGGCGTTCAGCGTGACTGTGGTCGTGTATGGGTTGAGGTTGGCATCGGTCTGCTTGACCTGGATGATCTGGGTCGTGCTGTTGCCGGGGTCCACGCTCAGGTTCATCTGCTGTACGGGGCCTTGAATATAAAGTCCCCCCGTCGTCGGCCCGTTCCCGCCGTTGTGCGGGACGGTCACGCCGAACGTATTAGGCAGTCCGCCCGGCGCAATGGTGTCGCCGGGCGGGGGGGGGACGGGTTGCCCCAGCGCCGCGTACTGCCGTGACGCGCTGGACGACGGCATGGCAATCATCGGGACGCCGGTCTGGACAGAGCCGGACCCGCCCGTGGCGATCATGCGCCATTCCGCCTCGCTCGTGGGGGCCGAAAGGTTGCCATAGCTGTTACGCATCCAGTTGATGGAAGGGCCGGAGACCGTGAACGCATCGTTGCCCCGATAGGTGAAGACCGGCCTGGGGGTGGCGCCGCTGCCATCGCCCCACACGACATTGTTGAGCGCGCCATTTGCTGCTGGGGGGTTGCCGTTGTCCGAGTTGTTGCTGTGGACTGGACCGTCGAAGACGTTCAGCCCGGACGCCCAGTAGGCGCCCGGCGGCGTGCTGTCCAGAAAGACCGCGTACTTGCCGAAGCTGCTCTGCTGGACAAAGGCGCGCACCGTCGCCGTGGCCCCACTCGCAGTTTTCGCCGTCGAGTCCACGACGTAGCGTTTCTGCACCGAACCGACGTTGGTGATGTCCCAGGTAATCCTGACCGTCAGGCTGGAGCTGTCGGCCGCCGCGCTGAACGGGTGCGGAATAACGCCGTTCGTGCCGAAGAACTGGTTCCCGGCGGGGAACTGGACAGCCGCGCCATCCGGCGGCGTCCCTTGCTGGCTGAACCAGGACATCGCCAGGTCCAGCCCGCCGTCCGCCATGTTCAGCGCTTCCGCCGTGTCGTCGCCGCGCTGGGCCAGCTTCAAGGAGCCGCTGACTAGGCTCAGTAGCCCTGCCCCGAAGATGCCCATGAAAAGAAGCAGGGCCAGGGCGGTCGGCAGGGCCGCGCCGCGCTGCGCCCGGCATCGTCGGGTCTGGAAAATGCAATCTGTGTTCATGGAAGATGACGTCTTCAATTTTGCGCCTGCCCATTGACCCCGAGGGACGTTACGCCACTCGGATCATGGTCGCGCAGGAAAACGCAGTCGCCTGTCAGTTGGGTGACGCCACCGCCCGCGCTGTCCGAGGACGCGGTCCCGTGAACCGGATCGTAACTGGCCGTCGTCAGCTTGATCTTGACCTCGTTGGGGATGGTGATCGGCGGGTTGCTCCCCGGAACGTAAGGCTGGATGAATTGAACCGCGTTCAGAGTCGGTGCGATACTTTTCACGAGCGGGCCGTCCACAGCCGCGCCATTCTCCACCCCGCGCACCCAGAGGCACTTCCCCGTGTTGGGGTTAGGCGTGCCGTCTACCCCCTCCGGTTGTTTCCAGTTGGCCCGGAAGAAGAGCAGCGCGCTGCCGTCGCTCCGGTCCCAAAGTGCGCCCGCGCTCGGTCCAGGGAGGGCAACCTGCTGGTTCCCGCCCACGTCTTTGGCCACGCTGACTGTAGGGCGCGCAGCGGGGAAGGTCATCTGAACAGCCGTGACGGCGACGACGTTGTTACCCGCGTCCGTGGCGTCATAGGTGGCGTTGTCTTGCAGGCTGAACCGGCGCGCTTCGCGGAAGTCGCTCGTGATCCGCTGGATCGCGTTCCGGGCATCCAGCGAGGCGTTGACGGAGCCGGTGACGCTGCCGCCTATGCGGAGCATCGCGATGAACATGCCCATCACGCCGGCCATCAGCAGGCTCAGGATCAGGACGGATGCCATGACCTCGACGAGCGTGTACCCGCCTTGCATCCTGGCCCTCCTGCCGCGCCGCGCGGCCCGCGCCGCGCGTGGGCGAACTCCTGTTGTCCTGCGTGTCATGGTAGGCCTTCTTTAATAGCTGGCGACGATGGTGTGGGTCGAATAGACGCTGTCGTTGGCTGTCGCCCCGATGCTGTTCGACCAGGTGAGGGTGACGGTCACTTGCAGCGCTTGGGCGGTTGCCGGCGCACTGCCGCCCTGGCCGCCGAGGGCGGGGCTGAGGCTCAGGATGCCCTGGGCGCCGGCGGGAAAGTAGCCCTTGTTCACGGCGTCGTCCACCAGGTTATCCACGTCCGCGAAGGAGTACGAGGTCGTGCCGGCGGGCAGGCCCGCCGGCACGGCCGCCGCCTTCGGCGTCCCATCCGCGTTGGCATCAATGATGTTCATGTTCACCATCTGGACAGCGTTCAGCTTGCTGAAGCCGCCCTGGCGAACCTGATCAATTTTGTGCTGCGCCAGCAGGGCGGCCTGGGCGTAGCTGCTGCCGGAACGGCTCCCCTGCCCGGCGATGGGCATGAATGCGCCAAACAGCGCGATCATCATCCCGAAGACGAACACGGCGATCATCATCTCGATGAGCGTAAAGCCCGCGCGCCGGGGCGGCCGGCGCTGCGGTAGAGAGCGGGGGAGGAAAGTTCGCCTAAGTTTCATGGTAGTGTCATTGTCGGCGGAAACAGACCGTATTTTCAGAGCCGAGCGCCTTAGTACCCGTGATACCAGCGGCCTCCTGCCTGGTAGTCCGGGGGGGCGGCTGAATCGGTCGCGACGCTGCATGTCGGGGCGGCGCTGACGCTTCCAGGCGCGTAGATGCCGGTGGCGGGGCAGACGGGGACTGTCCGAATGTAGTTCGCACTGCCGCCCGTGCGCGTCAACTGATACGTCCCGTTCGGTCCGGCGGCGGTCGGCGTGACCCCGTCCACGCTGAACGTCGCCGTGGATGTCAGGGCCAGTTTGTTGTCCATGACGCACTGGAGCTTGGCGCTGTTGATCTGGTACAGGTTGGCGACGCAGGCTTTGGAACGGCTCGTTTCGCGGGCGCTGATAAAGCTCGGCGCGGCAATCGCCAGCAGGATGCCGATGATCAAGACGACGATCATGATCTCGACCAGCGTGAAGCCGCATCGGGAGGCCGGACGGGTGGATGGATAAGAGTGCATGGAAAATCTGCCTTTCATTAAGCGCTCGATCTGGCCGTACAGGCTCGCGAAAGGAGAGGGCGGAAAAACTCTCCCCGCCCTCCCCACTGAACTCCTGCGGCGCGGTCGGTTTTCTGCACTTGCCAGAAGAAAAGGATGCCAAGCGTGGCTTGGCATCCTTTTCAGGCATGAGGCGGCATGACCGCTTCCGGTTTACAGGCCGTGGTAGAATTTGCCGCCCGACGTGTAGTTGGCGTCGGTGCTGTTCGTGGTCGGCACGGAGCAGGTCGGGCTGCCGGTGATGGCGGCGGCGACGGCGTAGGTGCCGCCGGACGGGCAGCCGGGAGCAGAGCGGATGTAGCCGGTCGTGCCGACCAGGCCGGTAGCGGCCACGGTGTCGATGGTGGGCGGTGTGGCCGTATACTTTGTGGCGTCCATCTTCTTGTCCATGCAGTACTGCTGGGTGGCGCTGTCAATCTGCTTGAGGTTGCCGACGCAGGACTTGGCACGGGCCGACTCACGGGCGCTGACAAAGTTCGGGATCGCGATCGCCAGCAGGATGCCGATGATCAGGACGACGATCATGATCTCGACCAGCGTGAAGCCGGCCTTGCGATTCTTGGGGCGGAAAAACTTCATACGAAACTCCTTTTTCGGTACACGAGAACTAAGTTCTTTAAGAACGGACGGTGTGTTGGCTTGGGCGGCGGCCCCGCGCTTGCTTGTTGTTGCGGGTGCCTCCTCCGGTGACAGTTCTAGTATCGGAGCGCGCCGTCTGCCTCGTTAGGGCGCGGCAGATCCTATTTTTACGGGGATTCTGCAAGAACCGCCTTGGTCGATCCTATCTTCAGAAAATAAACCCACCAAAAACGTTTTCCTCCTCTTGACATCCGCCCGCTTGGCGTGTATACTATGCCAACTTCCTAGCCGCACTCCCGCGATCTTCCCGAGATCGGCTGGAGACGGTAGGCGGGCCGGACCGAAGCCGTGCCGTCCGCTTTTGGAGTATTCCGATCTCTTCCCGCGCACCGCCGCGCCCTTTTTCTCTGCGTAAGAGGCAAGCCGACACCGCCGTCATTCTGACGGCACCCGTGTCGCCGCTTGGCCTCTTTTTTGCGTTTGATCTTCAGCAGAGAAATGGAAGCGCCCGCCATGGATGCCGTAAGACCTGAGTCCCTCAGATCGGAACCCGCCCAACCGGAACCCGTAAGACCCGAGCCTATCAGACCGGAGCCTATCAAAGTCGTGATCGCCGACGATGATCCGCTGACGCGCCTGGACCTGCGTCACAGCCTGGAAGACCTCGGCCTGCGCGTGCTGGGTGAGGCCGAGGACGGGCGGCAAGCCCTGAGCCTGGCCCGCACCCTGCACCCGGACCTGATGATCCTCGACATCATGATGCCGCAGATGGACGGCCTGGAGGCGGCGCGGTTGGCCCGCAGTGAACAGCTCGCCGCCGTTGTGCTGCTGACCGGCTATGCCGAGGAGGACATGATCGCCAAGGCCGACGCGGCGGGCGTCCTGGCCTACCTGCGAAAGCCGTTCCGGCCCACCGACCTCGGCCCGGCGCTCGCCATTGCCCTGGGTCGGCACCGCGAGCGGCAGGCACTGGAGTCGGATGTCGAGTCCCTGAAGGAAAAAATGGAAGCGCGCAAGCTGGTCGGCCGGGCTAAGGCGCTCCTGATGGAGCGCCACGACCTGACCGAGCGCGAAGCGTTTTACCGTATTCAGGCGCAGAGCCAGAGCCTGCAAAAGCCCGCCCACGAGATCGCCAAGGCCATCATCACCGCCAGCGAGATGGGAATGTAAGGGGTTGATAAAGATTGCACGTCGGCGCTCCAGCCGCTAGACCCCAGCAAAATGTTCAGGAAAGGTAACAACCCCCTGCCTGCTTACAGGCAGTATGCTCTCGACCCGGACGACCATTCACACCAGACAGCGCACGACCCAAGCCAACCCAGGAGGAATGCACACCTTGCGACCCATCATGCCCACATCTTCATCTTTGAAGGCTGCCCTCGCCCTCGGCGTTGGACTGGCCGCCCTCGGCGGCTGGTCCGCCGCGTCTGCCCAGGACGCCCCGGCGCCGCCCGCAAACGGCCCCGGACCGGCCACCCAGCCCCCGCCCCCGCCCGGCACTGCCCTGCCCGCACCCACCCAGCCCTCGGCCACGCCCGCTGCAACTCCGCCCCCGAACTACAAGCTCCAGTACAACGGCTTGGTGGACGGCTACTACCTGTTCAACTTCCGTAATCCCAAAGACATTTCACTGGGCGGCGGCCATCCGTATTATGACACGCGGCACAACTCGCCCGCACTGTCCCTAGCGGAGCTAAACGTCTTCCAGAACGCCGCGCCGGGTAAGTTCGGCTACAAGGCGACCTTTATGACCGGCGACACCGCCGACATCAACCACTTCGGCGTCGGCTCCTCCATCGGTGAAGCCCGCTTCAAGAACGTCCAGCAGATCTACGGCACCTATGCGTTCGGCGCAGACGGCAGCGGCATAGACTTCGGCAAGTTCTACACGCCCTTCGGCTATGAAGTAACCGAGTCCAACGGCAACTACAACTATTCGCGCTCCACGGCCTACAACTACGTCCCGTTCTACCACGCCGGCGCGCGCATTTACACGCCCGTGCCGGGCCTGGCGGGCCTGACGGCGACGCTTTACGTCGTCAATGGCGTCTTCAACACGCCGACGATGGGCGTCCAGAACGACAGCCACCGGCCCGGCTACATCGGCCAGCTCAACTACGCCGCGCCCGGCGGCAAGTTCACTCTGATCTCCGAACTGGGTCTGGACAAGCAGAAGGACCCCCTGGCTCTGGGCACGGGACTGGGCACGAAAGTGGTCGTCAACGACAACAACTTCACCTACAACTTTAGTGCCAACCAGCTTGCAGGCGTGGATTATGTCTACCGCAAGCTGACCCCGGACGGCGGCGGCAAGGACATGGTCAACGCCTACGCCGTCTACTTCCGGCAGGCGCTGACCGACAAAACGGCCGCCGCCCTGCGCTACTCCAGCGGCGATGAGAAGGTAGACGACGGTCTGGGAACCACGTTCCATATCCGCCCCTATGACATCACCGCCACCTACGAGATCAAGCCGGTCACCAACTTCCTGACCCGGATCGAGTACCGCCACGACCACAGCAACTTCCCCTCGTTCTTCGGCGGCAACTCAGTCGCGGATCGGAAAGACCAGGACACGATCAGCCTGTCCGGCGTGTTCACGTTCGCACAGTAACGCGCCTGTCTCGACATTGAAACGCCCGGCACTTCCCGTGCCGGGCGTTTTTTGGTATAATACATCCATGTCTAATCCCGCCGTCATGGAAGATGGTCTCCGCATCACGGATGACGCCTTTCTTCCTTCCTCTTCCGCGCCTTCACGCGCCGCGCCGCGTCTCTGGTCGCCCGGTGACGACGCTTCGCCCGACCCTCCGCCCGCCCTCGCCGCGAAGAAGCCACGTCGCAAAGCCGCCGCCCCCGCCCCGCAGGCCGAAACCCGCGAGCGCTACAGCCCCACCATCAAGGAACTCCCTGCCGAGGAGCGCCCTCGCGAACGCCTCCGCGCTTATGGGGTGCAGGCGCTGACCACGGCGGAACTCCTCGCTATCCTCATCCGCACCGGCAGCGGGGAGCGCAGCGCCGTTTCCCTCGGCGAATACCTGCTGGCCCAGTTCGGCAGCATCAAGGGCGTCGCCAGCGCCTCCGTGGAGCAGCTCGCCGCTGTCAAAGGGCTGGGTGAGGTCAAGGCCGGCCAGATCAAGGCCGCCATCGAGTTCGGCAACCGGCTTTCGCTGTTCACCGAGGACGCCAAGCCCAGCATCGGCGGCCCGCGCGACGTCGCCAACCTGCTCATGCCCGACCTGCGTTACCAGAAAAAGGAGCATTTGAAGTCCCTGCTGTTGGACACGAAGAACCGCGTCCTGGCCGTCCGCACCGTCTCCATCGGCGACCTGTCTTCCTCCATCGTCCACCCCCGCGAGGTCTTCAAGGACGCCGTCGTTGCCTCCGCCGCCGCCCTCATCGTCGCCCACAACCACCCCTCCGGCGACCCTACGCCCAGCGCCGAGGACGTGGCCGTCACCAAGCGGCTCATCAGCGCGGGCGAGATCATGGGCATTGACCTTTTGGACCACATAGTCATCGGCGACGGCGTCTTCGTCAGCCTCAAAGAGCGCGGACTGATCTAAGGTTCTTGGGCAGGGTATAATAGCGAGAGGAGGCAATCGCATGACAATCACGCTGGCCCCACAGGTCGAAACGCGCTTGCGCCGGAAGGCGGCCCGCATGGGAGAGGACGCGGACAGGCTCATCCAGGCGCTCCTTCTGGACGCTCTCGCCGATGAAGCGTCGGAAGAGGAACTGCGCGAGGAGTATCACCATCTTGTCGCCCTGGAACTGAGAAGCAAACTTTCGGACGTGCAGACGGCCCGTTTGCACCGGGTAACGCAGGAACTCGATGATCTCGACGCGCACAGCCCAGCGGCGCAGGCGACGTCCGAGCGCCTGGATGAGACGGGCCGCAAACTCGACGAGATGCTGGCGCTCCTCCTCAAAGAGCGCGGGCTGGTTTAACAGGTTCTTTCTTGTACATAATTTGTATGTACAAGCAGTGAGATTTCTGGTATACTTGTCCCAGGAGGGAATACCTATGTCTGTTACAGTGGAACAGGATCACGACTTGGAAACCCGGCGGGAGGCTCGGTTCAACTGCCGCACGACCCCCACCAACTTGCTGGTACTGAAGAAAGCCGCTTCGCTGGCGGGTCTGTCGGTCTCGCAGTTCGTAATGAACGCCTCCCTTGACGCCGCCTACGACCTCATCCAGAACCGGCATCACACCGTACTGAGCCGGCAGGATTGGGCGGTCTTGACCGAGATCGGGAAAATCCGCCCGCGCCGACTGAGGCCATGCAGGAACTTGCCGCCCAGCATCGCGCCCGGACGGGAAAAACTCGTTGATCCGCGAACTCCTGAGCGAGAAGCACCAACGCCGCAAGTTCCGCTGTGAGAGCGGAGCCTTGACCGTTTACCTGCGCGCCCATGCCCTCAAGAATGACCGGGAAAACCTGAGCCGAACGCATGTCGTGGTGGAAAGTCCGGGAGACACCCGCATCATGGGCTACATGACCTTGGCGAACGGAGCGGTGTCCCCGGAGATCATCCCCGAAAGCGGCCCGCCTCCCTACTCACGCGGCACCCTGATTCTGGCGCGGCTGGCCCGCGACCTGGAGTTCCGTGCCGCCGGGGTGGGGCCGTTCCTGATGGCCGAGGCTTTGTCCATTGCCCTGCGTCACGCCGCCGCCTCCGGCATCTTTGCCGTAGAGGTAATCGCCAAAGACGAGAAGGCGCGGACCTTCTACCAGCGCTATGGCTTCCAACCGCTCATTGATGACCAGTTGCATCTGTATCTACCCGTCGCTGCCATCCCGAATGAGTTTGGTCTGTAACCGGGGGTATCATTGCGAAAGGAGACAAGGCAGTATCAATCACGCTGGCCCCACAAATCGAAACGCGCCTGCGCCGGAAGGCGGCCCCGACGGGCGAGGATGCCAATCACCAGGGCAGATACCATGCCAAAGTCGAGAAGAAAAACGCGGTTGCTGTTTAACTAAGACTGGAAATACATGCTGGGCCGCTCGGCGAAGGCTTTTGGGCGGTTTGATACTTGCAACAGGAGAACTTTTCATGTGGCTTTTCATTAGTTAGACAGGTCAACGGCAAAGAGCGTGGAACCTCATAGGCGCAAGATTCCAACTTGATGATGAAGAGCCTGCTGTGGATTTTGTACTCTCGGTAGCAATATTCACTATAAGGTTCGACACCTCTGATGATGCCGAGAGATCTTACTCAAGTTTAGTGCAAGCAATCAAAGACGGGGAACATTATTTGGATACCAATGAAGCAGGATTGGACTTCGCCTCCATTGATTTTGAGTGTCTGCCTACACAAATTATAACGGGTGAGGACGAGCCAATAGAAGTCGTAAGTAAGCCTAACCAGCCGCTAGATGTTCTTGTCAAAAATGACGTACTGTTTGTCTACGATGGCGGTGACTACGGTGATATGGTAAGCGGTGGTTACGTCAACAACGGCTAGACATTGGAGTTTTGTGATGGCACAAGGTTTAAGTCCTTGTCCAGTGGAAAGCTGACACTCCCGACCTTTCAGAGTGGAGGGCCAGGCATCATCATGTCAAGCGGCTCTCGCGTTTACTGAGAAGGTACAAACATCGTCTGACACCTTATAGGACACTCTCAAGAGTCTGCTCCTGGACACGAAGAACCTCGTTCTCGCTGTCCGCACCGTCTCCATCGGCGACCTGTCCTCCTCCATCGTCCACCCCCGCGAGTTCTACAAAGATGCCGTCGTCGCCTCCGCCGCATTGTGGGAGCATACAAGCGAACACGGCTCCGGGGCAGATGCCCCGGAGCCGTGTTTTTCGTGCAGTTCAAGCGTGGGTGTCAGCTCAGTGTGGCGATCTCGGTGGGAGTGACGGTGACGCCCAGGGTGTTCAGGTCGGCGATGGCGCGCTGGATTTCGTCGCCGTCGCCGTTGAAGGCGACCTGCATCCAGCCGGCCTCCTCGGAGACGTTGGCCTTCTCGATGACCGTCACCAGACGGTATTTCTTGCCCAAATTATAGACGATGGGCTGGCTCTGCATCAGCTTGTTGAAGGTCAGGTTGAAGCGCTCGACGGCCATTTCAAATTCCCCCCGCGATGGCCGGGACGATGGAGACCTGGTCCCCATCTTTGAGGGGGGTGTCGGCCCCCTGAAGGAAGCGGATGTCTTCGTCGTTGACGTAGATGTTGATGAACAGATTGAGGGACCCATCGGGCTTCCGCAGGCTCTTCCCCAAGCCGGGGTGCGCCTGATCGAGCGCGTCCACCATTTCGCGCACGGTCGTCGCCTGGACGCTGACCGTGTCTTCGCCCGCCGTGAACTTCCGGGACGGCGTCGGAATCAATACGCTGACTGCCATTGTCTCTCCTCCTGTCGGGGCGTTTTGGGCTACTTCACGCCGCCGACGTGCTTTAATATGGTCTGGACGTCCTGCTGCAAGCAGGTAAACACGGGAACGTCGCGCTCGGTGTAAGCGCTGGCCTCGCTTTCGCGCAGCTTATGCACCAGATCCAGAAAGTCCTGCGGGTAGTCGCTCTCGAAGGCGACGACGAACTCCTGGTCGTCCAGGCCGAACGAGTAGGTCGTGTTCAGCTTGATGCTGGGGTACTCGTGGCCGACCGTGATGTGTTCGCGCATGGCCCGCTTGCGCTCATCGGCAGTGAGGCGATACCAGGCGCGGGTCTTGATGAACGGGTAGACGAACAAGTATTTGCCGCCGCCGATGACGATCTGCTTGCGGCCCGCCTCGCGGTCCTCAAAATCGTGCTCGTCCACATAGATCGAGGTCTTGGTCATCGCCAGGTACGAGTAGGGCGTGGACAGATACTGGCCCATGCGGGTTCGGAGAAGCGCGGTCGTCATCTCCTCGAAGTCTTCAATGCGGTACGAGATACGCCATAGCATGAAATCGCATTCGGGCCGGATGCCCAGCGTGCTGTAGGGATATAGCAGGAACTTCGACTGGGCCGCCTCGATGACCTCCGCCAGCTCGCAGGCCGCGTCGGACCGCTCGGCTTCGCTCAATTCGCGCCGGAACAGCGGGTCGAGTTTATAGAAGGCGAAGTTGACGAACTGGCGCGGCGCGGCGGCGTCCTCGGCGCGCATCCGGTCAAACTGCGCCTGCTCGTCGGGTGCCAGATTTTCTCGATAGGCTCTCATGGTTGTCGTTTCTAACCCGGCACTTCCGGTGCCGGGACTATTTACACGTTCACCAGTTCCGGCACCGGGACCGTTTTGGCGGGCAGCGCGTGGGCGCGGGCGGCCAGGGCTTCTTCGAGCGACGCCAGCGAGGGCTGGATGGGGATCGTCTTGCCGATTTTGCCCAGCACGGCGTCAATCGTCTTCAGACCGTTACCCGTGATACAAATGACGACGCTCTCGTCTTTGGGGATGACACCCTGCGCGATCAGCTTGCGCGTGGTCGCTACCGTCACGCCGCCCGCCGTTTCCGTAAAGATGCCCTCGGTCTCGGCCAGAAGCTGGATGCCCTCGACGACCTCCTCGTCGGACACGTCCTCGGCCCAGCCGCCGGACTTGCGGCAGGCTTCGGCGGCATAGTACCCGTCGGCAGGGTTGCCGATGGCGATGCTCTTGGCGATGGTGTTGGGCCGTACCGGCTTCATGATCTCGGCCCGCTCCTTCACCATCGTCGAGATCGGATTGCATCCGGTCGCTTGCGCGACATACATCTTGGTGGGTACGCCGTCAATCAGACCGAAGTGGGCGAACTCGTTCAGCGCCTTGTAGATCTTGGTCACAAGTGACCCGCCCGCCGAGGGGCAGACAATATGCTGCGGGGCCTTCCAGCCCAATTGCTCTGCGATCTCGTAGCCAAAGGTCTTGGAGCCGTCGCCGTAGAACGGGCGCAGGTTGACGTTCGCCAAGCCCCAGCCGTACTTGCCGGCGACCTCGGAGCACAATCGGTTCACCTCATCGTAGTTGCCCTGCACGGACAGCACGTTCGCGCCGTAAATCAGGGTGCCGACGACCTTGCCCTGCTCCAGATCGTGCGGGATAAAGATGTACGCCTCGAAGCCGCCCTCGGCGGCGTGGGCGGCGACGGAGTTGGCGAGGTTGCCGGTGGAGGCGCAGCCGACGGTCTGGAAGCCGAACTCGCGGGCTTTGGACAGGGCCACGGCGACCACGCGGTCTTTGAACGACAGCGTCGGATGGCTGACGGCGTCGTTCTTGACATAGACTTCGCGCAGTCCCAGCGCCCGGCCCAGCCCCTCGGCCCGGACGAGCGGCGTGAACCCGACCTGCTTGCCGACACACGGCTCACCGTCGAGCGGCAGCAGGTCGGCGTAGCGCCACATGGACAGCGGGCCGTCCTGGATCAATTCCCGCGTGATTTTCGGCCCGGCCTCGAAGTCGTACTGCACTTCGAGCGGGCCAAAGCACAGCTCACAGACATGGATCGGCGCTTTATCGTACTGCTCACCGCACTCGCGGCAGCGCAACCCTAACACTTTCGGCATTGGTATCCTCCCACAGAAAGGCACTAAAAAAGCCATCCGCCCCCAGCACAAGGACGAAAGGCTGTTTCCATCCGCCGTTCGGCGGGGGCCTCCGTGATACCACCTTGTTTCACGGGCGCCTCACGACGTCCGCCTTGGCGGGTGCAAGTGGCACGCAAATGGGCGCGCTCTTTCGACCCTGGCCCTGTCACGGGAGCCCCCCGGAGTGAACTACTCGGCGCCCTTTGTCAAGCGTGCCTTTCCCCCACCCGGCTCGGAAGTCATTTTCCGCCGCGCGTTCCCTGCCGGTTCTCAGCTTCCCGGCTCTCTGTAAAGGTCCTTCGCGGCGTACTCGTCTTCGTCATCGCCTTTGCCCAAAAAAGATTGGTTTGATTATACACGCGCGCGGCGGGCGATGTCAAGGGGCGTCCGCCTCCGCCCATGAGTCACCGGGCGAACGTCGGTGAGGAACCGTTGTTTCCCAGAAGAACCCCATTTACAGCGTCTTCGGCACCGGCCACCTGGTTGGGGCGATACCAGTGGACGTGCCCGTCCACAAAGCCGTAGTTGCTCCCTCCCTGATGGCGCACCGCCCCCGGCGGACCAAAAACGGTCTGGTTGGACTCTAAGCCATCCCCGGTGTCAGGCGCATCGGTCGCGGTGCTGAAACTCACGGTGTCTTTTCCCGGACCATCGCGAAAGGCGACCTCACACAGAGCGACCGTCGTGGCCGGAAACGGCACTGTCATGTCGGCAGTCGGGATGGGCGAACCTCCGTCAACTCCTTTGGGAACGGGCGTATAGGCGCCGGAGATCTCAAAGTTAAGAGAGTATCCGCCGTCTTTGTCTTGCGGCTCACCCGGCTCCTTTTGGCTGATGAGAGCGAGTATGGGGCAGGAAGGACAATGGAACACATCTGCCTCCTGAACATGCTTCTGGACTCCGTCCGTCCAATCGGAATGGTGCCCGCTTCCGTTCGCCCCGCGTGTCGGAAAGAAGCCATCTGCGTCCTGAGTATACGCCAGCAGCGCGGTGTCAAGTTGATGGAGGTTCGAGAGGCAGGCCGTCCGCCGCCCCCGCTCCCGCATGGAAAAGAGAACCGGCAGCAGGATAGCGAGCAGCACGGCGATCACGCCCAGGACGACGAGTAATTCTATAAGCGTGAAGGCACGCCGGGTCCGGCGACGCCGAATCGGAGCAGGACTGTACATGGCACCAAAATACCCCAAAGGCGCTCAGGCCGGATCAACACCCACATGGGTACAATTGGGGAAACCACGATCAGAGGAGACCAACACCTTGTTAGACACCACTTCACCCCAGAGACTGAAGACCGCGCCTGGCTTCCACCACGTCGCCCTGCGCGTTGCGGACTTCGAGGCGACCCTGCGCTTTTATCAAGACGGCCTGGGCTTCGTCCGCGCTTATGGCTGGGGCGAAGGCGACAGCCGGGCGGCGATGCTGGACACGGGCGACGGCAACTATCTGGAAGTCTTTGCCGGGGGCAAGAACGCACCGGGGGCAGAGCTGCCTGAAGGCGCACTGCTGCATTTCGCCCTGCGGACAGCGGACGTGGACGGCGCGTATGCCCGCGCCCTGGCGGCGGGGGCGCGCTCGCAGGTCGAGCCGAAAGACGTGACACTGCCCGGAGATCCCCCCGTACCCGTCCGCCTCGCCTTCGTCAAGGGACTGGACGGCGAGGTCATCGAGTTCTTCCAGAACGATGCGCTATAAAGCAGCGGGGGTGACATCCTACGGACGGACACCCTCTTTTTCTTCCTGCTGGCGTTGCGCCGTCACCGACTGGTCCCCTTCCAGCACTTTGGCCGACTTTTTCTCGTCCAGCGCTACGCCCTGCGCGGTCAGGAAGGCAGGTGGAGTCGGCGTGGTCAGCTTCGGGTAGAGCCGGAACAGGATGGCCTGGATGCTGCCGGCGAGCGGAACGGAGAACAGCATTCCCCAGATGCCGAACAGTTCGCCCCCGATGACGAGGGCGAAGATCGCCAGGATGGGGTGCAGACCGACGCCGCCGCCGACCACGCGCGGGGTGACGACGCCGTCGAAGACCTGGTTCAGCGCCAGTGACGCGAGGACGGCGATGCCGCCAAAGGCCAGCCCGCTGGCATGGTCGGCGGTCGCGGCGGCAAAGGCGACCAGGAAAGTCACCAGCGCGGTGGCCGTCGAGCCGAGGTAGGGGATCGCGTACAAAATGCCTGCCGCCGCCCCGACCAGGAGCGCATAATGGGCCAGCGGGTGGTGCCAAGCACTCAGCAGGTAGAGCAGGCCGATGGTCGCCGCCCCGTATAGGGCGCAGACGATGGTTAGGCCGCGCAAATAGTCGGAGAAAACGCCCATGACGTCGCGGCCCATGTCGCGCATCATCGGGCGCGAACGCTCGGGGGCAAGGTAGAACAAACGCGCCCGCATCCGATTCAGGTCGAGCAGCAGGAAAAAGGTGATGATGAGCGTCAGGATCATCTGGATGACGAACGTGACCGAGCCGATCAGGACGGCGACCACATGGCCGCCGGCTTGACTTAAGAAGGCGGATGCGCGGCTTGAAAACTGCTGGGTGAGCTGGTCAACGGTTCCTGGCAGCTTGAAAGGACCCATCTTGTGGTGGGTGGCGAGGAACTTGTTGGTGTAGTCCTGAAGCCCAGCGATGTAGGTAGGGCCGTTCTGCGACAGGTCACTTGCCTGCGCGATCAAGGCAGGGATGGTCAGCCAGCCCAGCCCAACGATCACAAGCAAAAAGACGGCGAAGACCACCCCGACGGCGGGCGTCCGCCCCAAGCCACGCCGGGAGAGCTTGTCGGCCAGCGGGTCGAGCAGCAAGGCCAGGATCAGCCCGACGGCAAAGGGCGCAAGGACAGCCAGCGTTGCTTCGGCGAAGCGGCGAGCGACAAGGGCGAGGACGACCAACAGGATGACGCCCAGGGCCAGGTAAAACCCGGCCCGGACGTAGTGACGCGGCGGCAGAGTGCGGGAAATCAGCATGGATTGTTTGTACCCCAACCGGGGGGGAAGAAATCCATTCTGTCCGAACCCATTCTGCCCGAACCCACTTCGGCGCGCAGCGCCGGGGTGGGTTCATCGCAGGACTTTATGCCGCCTTCCCACCTCGCGCCAGGGGGATCTCGTTCCCGATAAGTTCGCCCGTTACGGCGTGTCGCAGGCCCGCCGCCGAATACTGGATGACGTAAGCCTTGCGCGGGCCGGAGGACGTGTTCGCTCCGCTCTTGTGCATGGTCAGCGATTGGAAGACGGCCATTGAGCCGGCCTTGACCGGGACCAGGATGCCCTGGTCGGGGTCGTCGGCCTCGTGACAAACCAGTCCGATGGGGCTGGGGTGATGCGGGGCCAAGCCGCCCTTGTGAGAGCCGGGCCGGACCGAGATGCACCCGTTCTCGGGCGTGGCATCGTTCAGCGCCAGCCATAGGGTCAGGTACGGCGACGGAGTCACGGGCGTGTAGCCGTCGTCCTGGTGCCAGGGGAACTCTCGTTTGCCCTCGGGCTGCTTGAAGACGGACTGGTTCCAGTACAGGTCCACGTCCGGGCCGAGAAGCTGGGTGGCGATGGCGACGAATTCGGGGCGCTTGACGAAAGCGGCGATCTCGGCGTCGTGCTCGGCCAGGTGGTCGGTGAAGGTGATCTCGCCGGCCCGCGAGATGCCTGCCGTGCCGCCCTGGGCCGCCAGTGCCTCCTCATGGCGACGCTGATAGCCTTCGATCAGAGCCGTCACACGGTCCATCTCAGCAGGCGTGAATACGTTTTCCAGCAGAAAGTAGCCGTCTTCTTGATATTGCCGCTTCTGGTCATCGGTGATCATCGGGGTCACGGTCGTGTTCCTTTCAATGCCCTCCGGCCCCCATTATTGGGGGCCGGAGGGCTTTTATCACAGCAGCCCATCGCGGCGCCACATCTCGGCCAGACCGGTCGCGTGCAGGCGGGCGGCGATGCCGGGGGAGACGCGCAGGCCCGTCTGAGCGTCGCGGGAGTTCTCTGACTGCTACTGAGTGGCATAGGCGAATCGGGGCTGGTCCGTCTCGTTCTTAAGCGAGTGGTGGTAGGTGTTGCGGTCAAAGATGCAAACGTCGCCGGTTCTCATCGCGGGGAGCGGGGTGCCGTTTTCAGGGTCGGCGACCACCTCGCGGTGGCCGGGGGCCGTATCCGTGTTCTCCTTCGAGGGCTGAGTACCGAGCCGGTGGCTGCCGGGCGCGACCCAAAGGATGGCCTTGTCGGGCGTGATGTCGCACAGGGCGGCGAAGATGTTGATGGCGCCGCCCAAAATCTGCGTGTACTGGTTGTCCTTGTGCCACGGCAGGCCATTCCCACCGCGCGCCTTGACGACGGCCAGCATCCCGTAGAAGACGTTCGGCTCGTTGCCGAAGATGCTGCGGGCGGCGTCCACGATGCCTGGCTCGACCAGCAGCCGGTGGACTCCGGCCTGCGCCTCGGGGTGGGCGTGGTCAAAGATCTGCGCGCCCCAGCCGCCGCCCTCCCCTTCCACCGGGGCAGCAAAGGCCAGTACGGCGTCCACGGAAGTCTGGGGGACAAGGCCGGGAACGACAACATAGCCTTCGCGGTAAAAGTGCTGCAACTGTTCTTCCGTCAGAGCCATCTCGGGCTACCCCCTGCGTGAAAGATGGGCCTATTATGGCAGGGGGCAGGCAGCGGCGGCTATGGCGCGAAGTCACCTCTTGTTGTCGTTTTTAAACATTCCCAGCCTAGCGTAGCAGGGACGCGCCGCCGTCCACATAGATGTCTACGCCTGAGACATGGCGCGATAGGTCCGAGGCCAGGAACAGGCAGGTGTCGGCGACATCTATCGGCTCGCCCTGGCCTTCGTTCAGGGCGGGGCTGCCTTCGGGCATCTCCACTTTGATGCCGATGCTCTCGGTGCCCCGAGGCTCGGTGCGCTCGTCAATGTTAGTGTGGATGGCGCCGGGGCAGACGGCGTTGACGCGGATGCCGTGCCGTCCGAGTTCCAGCGCGGCCATCTTCATAAAGGCGACCTGGCCTGCCTTGCTGGTGCTGTAGGCGGACGCGCCGGGGTTGGAGAAGGTCCGGTTGCCGTTGACGCTGCTGGTGATGATGATCGAGCCGCCCCCGCCTTTTTTCAGATGCGGCACGGCGTAATGGACTGTCAGGAACGTTCCCTTGAGGTTGATCGCCAGGGTTTTGTCCCATTCCTCGGGCTTGAGTTCTTCCAGCGGCGCCCAGACGCCGTTGATGCCCGCATTGGCGAACACAATATCTAATCGCCCGAACTTTTCGACCGTCCCGTCAATGGCTAATTTAACCGCGTCCGGGTCGGACACATCGGTAGCGAAAAACAGCGCCTCGCCGCCCGCCTCGGTGATCTCTGCCCGCACCTTTTTTCCTTCCCCCGGCTGCAAATCTGCGATGGCGACTTTTGCCCCCTCGCGGGCGAACCGCAGCGCCGTCCCCTTGCCGATGCCGCTGGCCCCTCCGGTGATAAAGGCCACCTTGCCGTCGAGCATTCCCATGATGTTACCCCTTGCTGCCGCGCCTGATGGCGGCGCATGTTCCGACTGCTTCTACCCAGAAAGTGCGGGAAGTTATTCGGCCTGCCGGGGCAGGAAACAGGGTAGGGCGCGGCTGAAGGCGGCGGCGCCTAGGCCGCAGGCATGGGCGATGGAGTCCAGCGTGTCGTCCGTGCCCTCCAAAAGCTGCCGGGCGCGGCGCAGGCGCAGGTCGCGCAGCATCTGCATCGGAGCCAGCCCGTAGGCGGCGCGGAAGGCCCGGTCGAAGTAGCCGGGATGCAGGCAGGCACGGCCTGCCAGATCGTCACGGGTCAGCCTCCTGTCCAGGTGCTCGGCCATGAACCCTACCACGTCCGCGAAGCGGTCTTCGGGCGTCTGCCAGGCGGCGGGGCGCGGCGGGCGGCCCGCCGCCTGCCAGCCATCCAGGACGGCGGCCAGCAGGTCGGACGCCAAGGCGAAGGCGTGCAGGTCGCGCATGGGCGAAGCGGGAGCGGACCAGGCGTCCAGGAGGCGGTCAAAGGTGTCGGCGTAGCCGGCGGGAGATGGGATGCGGACAACGGGCGAGACCGGATGCAGCCGCAGCAGGTCGAGGTGGGGCGGGACGCGGGCGTCGAAGACGAAGTACAGGTGGGTCCCCGGCCCCTCCGCCTGCTCCGAGAACAGCAAGTGTGGCGGGTGGATCATGGCGTCGCCGTCCGCCGCCCCGCGCGTCGTTGTCTCGATCCGGCCCTGCTGGACGAAAGAAACGACCCAGTGCGGCCAGGTGACATCGGCAAGTTCCAGGAATGCATACCGCCCCACTTCCACCTGGTACAGCGACAGTTCCAGCCGCGCGTGAAGGCTGGCTGGGAAGTCGGTCCTCATCCCGGCTCGCCCGCTTTTTCCGGAGCCGTTAGGTAGTATTGGAAACGCCCGCGCACCAGCGCGGCTTCCTCCTCGACATTCTTGACGACCAGCCGCGTTTCCACGCGGAAAAGACAGTGCATGAATGCCTCCAAGAACCCACCTCCTTGTTCCCTCGTTCCTCGGTCACAGGGGTCCTCCCCAAAGGGGAGGACCAAGAGGTAAACCCCTCTGCCCCGCCCGGAACTTTCCCCTTCCCCAAAGGGGAGGGGCAGCGAGTCTCAGCGAGCGGGGTGGGTTTCTACCGCTCCCCCAGCGTTTCCCACACCTCGACCTTGCTCTGGACCCGGTGGATGACCGCGTCCACGAACTCCGATGTGGTCGCGCCGCCGCCTAGGTCCGACGTGCGGGTGCCGTCGTGCAGGGCCTCGAAAGCCGCTTCATAAATGGCGCGGGAGGCGCGGTTGGCGGCGGGCGTGTGCAGGTAGGTCAGGAGGGATGCGCCGGCGAGGATCATGGCGAGCGGGTTGGCAATGTTCTTGCCCTGGAGCGAAGGAGCCGTGCCGTGGGGCGCTTCGGTCATCACGACGCGCGGCTCGAAGTTCTCGTCGAAGGAGATCAGCAGCGACTCGGACCCGGCGATAGACCCGTAGAAGGCCAGCACCAGATCGCTGAGGCAGTCGCCGTCGCGGTTCAGGGCGGGGATGACGAGCGGCTCGGACGCCCGCGCCAGAAGCAGGGCGTAGGTGGCGTCAATAAGCTGCGGCTCGTAGCGGACGTCTGGATACTTCTTGGAAGCAGCATCCATCTCCTCCTTGAACATGCCCTCGTAGATGGGCGAAACCGTATACTTGGGGCCGCCGAAGACTTTGGCGCCCATCTTGCGGGCATGGCGGAAGGCGAACTCGGCAACCATGCGGCAGATGCCCCGGTTCAAGGTCTCGGTCCGGTGCGAGACCTCGTCATACCCCTCCCCCTCGCGCCACTCTTTGGCCCCGTAAGCGTCGCCGACGGCCATGCGGACGACGGACATGGGGGCGGAGACGCCACCGACCGGCAGGACCCCCGGCAGCCGCCGTCCGGTGCGGACGATGACCGTCCCGTCAATCTCAGCTCGCAGAATGGCGTTGGGCGAGCCGACATCGCCCTTGATCTCGGGCGTGATGGTAGCGGCCTTGATGCCCAGCCCGTGCTGCTTCATCGCCTGGGCGGCCTCATGGACGACCTGATTGTTGGTCGCGCGCCGGTTCTCCAGCGACAGGTCGAAGTGGGCGAACTGCGCGTCCACGCGGGTGACGGCGGGGTTGAGCACCCGCAGGGCCTCCACCAAAAGCTCCTGCCCCGTCTGGTCGCCTTCCATGACGACGATGGTATGTTGTGGCATAGTGTTATCCCTTTGAGCGTCAGCCACCCTTCGGCATTGGACGCTTGGTTCTCTTTTCGTTATCTATCCGCGCTTTGTTTTCCATGAACTCCCGCCGTAGATCGGCGAAGTCCTGTTTGGTCGAGTATTCCCAGGCGAAGTGCAGCATGTCAAAGTCTTCCTGCGAAATCCAGCACGGCATGTCTCGCCGCATCCGGCTGTGGTCGTGAATCATTTCATAGAAATCGAGGATGACCGCCGTGCGAACGTCAATGTTGCGGTGCGTCAGGCACCAATGTGCATATTCGTATACCCGCGCAATCAATTCTTTGTCCGGCGGTTCCTTCTCATAAGCGGGTTTGAAGAGGCCGTACCACAGCTCAAACCAAACCCAGCCTACTCTGTCAGCATCGGCAATCTCCCGGTGCATTTCAGGGAACCGTTCAATGGCTTCGCGCCGCCACAGGCTCATCTCTGGCCTCCGTCACCAAGCAAACTCGACTGCGTTCAGGAAAGCGCGGGCGAGGACCATGTGGCCGATGAGGCTGGGGTGGACGCGGTCCCAGGCTAGTGTCGCCGGGTAATAGGCCGTCAACACGGCGTCGAAGGCGGCCTGGGTGTCCACGAACAGCGTCCCGTGCTTCTCGGACAACTGACGCACCACGGCGCCATACTCGTCCATGCGGGCACGCATGGCGTCGGCACGGTTCGGCTCGATGTAGAAGGGCGTCATCAGGACAATGTTCTTGACCGAGGGGCGAGTCTGGGCCAGAAGGCCGTCTAGCGTCCGCGCGTACTCATCGGGCAGGACGTGGCCTTCGGGCCGGGTGGGCGAGTCGAACTGCCGCCACACGTCGTTGATGCCGATCATAATCGAGAGCCAGTCCGGCTTCTGATCCAGCACGTCGCTCTGCCAGCGCTTTTGCAAGTCGCGGACCGTGTTGCCGCCCGTCCCCATGTTGACGACGCGGATGCCCAGTTCGGGGTAGGCCGCGCCGAGCAGGGCGTCCACGAGGCTGACGTAGCCGCTGCCCAGCGCGCCGCCCAAACCCTCCCCGGCGGGCTGCGCCCGGCCCGCGTCCGTGATCGAGTCGCCGATCATCACCAGCTTGCTGTGTCTGTCGAGTTTCATGTTGCTGCCTTGATGGTGTAACTGATGTGCCAAAGGTAGCCGCCGCCAACCCCAGGTTCATTTCGCATCCGCAAAAGGTTGAGGTAGCCAACACGCCCAAAAGCGACGCTCCGTGAGACAGTGAAGCGCAGTTCTTCTCTGTTCGCGCTACCGATGCCCTTGTTGCCGAAGGACGCAGGGTAGATATGCTTACTAGATAGGAGCAACGGCCCATTGGGGTCATAAACGACGTGCCAGGTGTACCCAGCGGCTCCATTGGCATCAAGCACGACCAACAATGTGTCACCCCGATTTAGAATCACGGACTTCTCATTGTTGGCGTCTGTCACAACAATCGTGCGGGCATAAGCGGCGGGGGCGAGCAGGGCCAGACCGGCGGCTGTCAGTAGGAGAGGGCGGTTCATCAGAAGCCTACCTTTGTGCCGTCTGAAGCAGAGAGCGCGTGTAGTCTACGGAACGCGAGACGGCGGAGAAGGGGTCTTCCTCGCCCTCGTACTCGATGTTCAGCCAGCCGTCGAAGCCGGCTTGGCGGAGGCTGGTCACGCAGTCGGGCAGATCTACCTCGCCCTCGCCGATGGCGGTCCCGGCGAACTTCAGGCCCTCGGTGCCGGTGTAGGCAAAGCCCTGGTAATTGTCGGGGACGACTTGGAAGTCTTTGAAGTGGCACATGGCGGCACGGGGGGCCAGCGCGGCGACGGCAAGGTGAGAGGGCTGGTGGACCAGCAGGAAGTTTCCGGTGTCCGGGTTCGCCTTCAGGGCTGGGCTGGCGACAGCGTTCAGGATGGTCTCCACCTGGTCGCTGCGTCCGCACAACTTGCCGTGGTTCTCCAGGGCGAGGGTGACGCCGTGGTCATAGGCGTACCGGGCGGCGTCGGTCAGGCCCTCGATGATCCAGAGCAGGCACTGCTCGTAGGTGAACTCAGGCGTGACATCGCCGCCGAAGACCCGCACGGTTTGGGCGCCGAATGAGGCAGCCATGTCTACGCCGTCTCGTATCTTGTGGACCTGGGCGGCGCGCTCGCTCTCGTGAGAAGAAATGAAGTTGTTGGCGACAGAGTAGACGCCGACGGCCAGGCCCGTATCTTGCAGGGCGGCCTGGACGCCGGGCATCTCCGTAGGAACGTCGCGCCAGAAGAAGTCCAGCAACTCGACGCCCTGGACGCCCAGGCGCTTCGCCTCCTGAATAAAGCCGGGGATGTCGAGCTGCCCCCGCCGGTAGGCGGCGGCGTAGCTCCACATGCTCAGTCCAAGTTTCATGGTGTCGTGTCTCCTAAGAAAGCGCCCCCACCCCCGGCCCCTCCCCCGCAGGCGGGAGAGGGGAGCAGGATAGGAACGGCCTGATTTTGACCTTCTCCCCTTTCTCATTCCGATGGGGGAGGGGCCGGGGGTGGGAGCTTCCTAAAACTCCAAATCCGGCAGCAGCCGTTCGACGAACAGCAGGCCGCTGATGGTCTTTGCGTCCACGATCTCGCCGCTTTTGATCTTTGCGACGGCCTCGGCAAAGGGCGTGGGGATGATCTCTAAAAACTCGTCCTCGTCCGTGTGGCCCTCGGTCGGCGTCAGGTCCAGGGCGAGGAACGTGTGGATGACTTCGGTGGAGTAGCCAGGGGCCTGGTACGAGTGGAACAGCTTGACCATGCGGCCCGGCTGGTAGTTGATTTCCTCGGCCAGCTCGCGCCGGGCGCACGCTTCGATGTCCTCGTCGGGGTCGCGCGTCCCGGCGGGGATCTCCAGCAGGCTGGCGGCGGCGGCGCGGCGAAACTGGCGCACGAGGATGACGGTGTCGCGGTCCAGCATCGGCACCATGGCGACCGCGCCCCGGTGTTCGACGATCTCGCGCTGGCTTGTTTTACCGTTGGGCAGCACGACAGTGTCCAGGCGGAGGTTGATGATGCGCCCGTCAAAGACGCGCTGGCTGCTGGTGACAGTCTCTTCGATGTTGGTCATGGTTCACTTTCTGATGCCCCCCGGCCCCCAATCATGGGGGAGCAGGAGAGGAGGGGCAGGGGCCTAATCCGTCTCGACAAGCCCGGCGGCGGCAGCGGCTAGGAAGAACGCCGGGTCCTCGGCGGGCGTCCGGCCCATGCTGGTGACGGCGATGCCGCGCGCGGCTAGATAATCCAGGGCGGCCTGTGCGCCTTCAATGAACAGGACACTGTGGCCGGGCGGCAAGGTGGTCTCGTCCGTACCCACGGGGAGCGGGACGATGCAGCGGGAATAAGCCAGGTCCAGGGCCGTCCGGGTGTGGTGGCTGACGCCCTGATGGCGCTCGCGTTTGTCCGCCGAGGACATGCGGACGATGGCGACGGACGTTCCGCCCAGGGCGCGCACGATGTCCAGGTTCTGCGCCTGTTCGATGCCGCTGAAGCCGTACTTCGTCCCCGTCCCCGCGCCCCCCGGCCCCTGGCAGACAATGGCGGCGTCGCAGCCCAGGATGTGCTTTGCGCCCAGAAGGGCCGAGTGCAGGGTCACGGTCTCGCGGTCGCCGCCGAACGCCTGACCGCAGGTCAGCGTCACATGCAGCAGCCCGACGGCCTTGAGGTCGGGGACCAGACGGCTAAAGGCCAGCGGCAGCGCCCCGCCCTCAGTCATCACATAGGCGACCCGGCGCTTGCCGGACAGGTGCAGCCCGGCGGCGGCGGGGCCGACCTGAGAATGCAATTGCCCGACCAGGACAGGCAAGCCTTCCAGGTCGCGCTCCCAGACGTCGGCGTACCGCTCCTGCTCTTCCAGCGTCAGGACGGCCTGCTGGCAGGGCAGGTAGCGGCCCTTGATGATGTGGCCTGGAAAACCCCTCCCCAACCCCTCTCCCACAGGGAGAGGGGCAAAACGAGACAGGTTGGCGCTCACGAAATCAAAGCCGCCCGTGCCCAGCTTCAGGGTCTGCGCGGTCGTGTTCAGAAGCACTTCATCGCCCACGGCGGCGGAGCCGGTCAGCGCGGGGTAGTTGACTGCTCGCCGCGTTTCCAGTTCCAGCCGCACGGTCAATTCCTGCGCGTCCCCATCCCAGTCCGTCACCGACTGGACCTTGCCTGCCGCCTGCGTGATCATAAATAAAGGCCCCCACCCCCGGCGCTACGCGCCGACCCCTGCCCCCGCAAGCGGGAGAGGGGTGAAGATCAACGAAGATTAACACAGAAGGGCTGCCACCACAACTCTTATCTTTAGGACTTTCGCTTGCACTCTAAAGCTGACAAGCAGGCGTTGATGTCAAATAGCATCTATAAATACAACTGTAGCAAGCGCAAGCGAAAGTCCTAATCTTTTCTTACCCCTCTCCCGCTTGCGGGGGCAGGGGTCGGCGCGTAGCGCCGGGGGTGGGGGCTTTCCTACCCCCGATACTCCGCCGCCGTCTGCACGATGGAGACCACCAACTGCGTGCTCTTGACCATGTCCGAGATGTGGACGAACTCGTCGTGGCGGTGGATGTTCTGCATCCCGCAGCCCAGAACCGTCGTCGGGAAGCCGTTCGCGTTGAAGATGTTGGCGTCCGCCCCGCCGCCCGTGACGCGCAGCAGCGGCTCCAGGCCGATGCGCTCGGACGCGGCCATGCCGATGGTCAATACAGGGTCGTCCATGCCCAGTTCATAAGTCACATAGGCCGTGTTGGTCTTCACCTCGATCCCGACGCCTGCCGCCGCCGCTTCCTCCTGGAAACAGGCCAGCATGTGCTCGCGCTGGCGGTCCAGCTTGGCCTGGGAGCGCGAGCGGGCCTCGCATTTGAGGTAACACTCGGCGGGAATGATGTTGGTGGCCGTGCCGCCCGAAATGACGCCCACGTTGGCCGTGGTCTCGTGGTCCACGCGGCCCAGCTTCATGCGGGCGATGGCGCGGGCGGCGACGAGGATGGCCGAAACGCCGTCTTCAGGCTGCGCGCCCGCGTGGGCAGGCTTGCCGTGTATCCAGACCTCGAAGATGTCCTGTGTCGGGGCGCTGTAGACGAACGAGCCGACCGGCGGGCCGGCGTCCAGGACGTACCCGAACCGCGCCTTGATCCGGCTTGGGTCCAGATGCCCTGCCCCGACCAGCCCGATCTCCTCGCAGATGGTCAGCAGGAGCTGGATGTCGCCGTGCGGGATGCTCTGCTCCTCCAGGAGACGCATGGCCTCTAAAATGGGCGCCATGCCGCACTTGTCGTCTGCGCCGAGAATGGTGTCGCCGCCGGAGCGGATGATCTCGCCATCGAAGACCGGTTCCAAGCCCGGCGTCGGCTCCACGGTGTCGAAGTGAGCCGAGAAAAAGATCGGGGGCGCGTCCGGGACCGTCCCTTTTTTGAAGGCGATCAGGTTGCCGACTGTACCGCCGACTTTCTCGCCCGCGTCATCAAAGGCACACTCGAAACCGAGTTCGGACAGTATCCGGCGCCCGATCTCGCTGGCCGCCTTTTCGTGGCGGGGCGGCGTGTTCTGCCGGACGAGGTCCAGGAAGGTCTGGACCAGACGGGGTTGGTTGACGGCGACAGGTTCGGCCATACGGTTGCTCCTTGCACACAGGTTCGGCAGATGGTCCGCCAAACGGTTCCTGAGAGGGTTTCGACAGAGGACGGCATGTTTCCTGCAAGGCTGCCGCATTTGTGTTCTGCGGCGTGCGCCCGGCACTGGAAGTGCCGGGCTACCCAAAGTGAAAGTGCCTCCGGCACTAAAGACATGTCGGTGAATGCTTGTCCTCAGTCGCGCAGCGACTTTCACAGGGAGTAGCCCGGCACTTCCAGTGCCGGGATAATGCTCGCTCACGCCTGTTTTCAGGTAAAATGCCCCCAAAGCGGCGCACAGCGCAATCTTTGCGAGGAGGCATCAGGACAATCATGGGCATTTTAGACGGCAAGCAGGGCATTATTTATGGGGTGCGGAACGAGCGGTCACTGGGCTGGGGCTGCGCGCAGAGCCTGACGCGTGAGGGGGCGCGGCTAGCCTACAGTGTGCTAACGGAGCGGGAAGAAAAGGACGTGCAGAAGCTGACGGGGCAATTGCCCGCCGGAAGCACCGCCTTTATCCAGACGGCGAACCTGACCAAAGACGAAGACATCGAGGCGCTGCACAAGCGGCTCGGCGAGGAGTTCGGGCGGCTCGATTTCGCCGTCCATGCTGCCGCCTTCTCTCCCAAAGACGGCATTGACGGGCGGTTTATGGACGTGTCCCGCGAGAGTTTTCAGATCGCAATGGACAGCTCGATGTTCAGCTTCGTGGCCGCCGCCAGGGCGACGGAGCCGCTGATGATCGAGGGCGGCAGCCTGCTGACGTTGACCTATCTCGGTTCGCAGCGCGTCCTCCCCAATTACAACACCATGGGCGTCGTCAAGGCTGCATTGGAAGCGTCTGTCCGCTACCTCGCCAATGATCTGGGGCCGCAGGGCATTCGGGTGAACGCTGTCAGCGCGGGACCCACGATGACACTGGCCGCACGCGGCATCGCGGGCTTCACGGACATGCACCGCGAGGCGAAAGAGCGCGCGCCGCTCCGCAAGAACACGACCATCGGCGAGGTGGGCGACGCGGCGGCATTTCTGCTCTCCGATTGGGCGCGCGGCATCACGGGCGAAGTGCTGTATGTGGACAACGGCCTGCACATCTTAGGGTGAACACATGCGTTTGGACTGGCACCTAGACGGCGGCTATGAGGACGTGGGCGGCGTCGAAGCTTTGCGCGAGGCGGTGGAGGAGGCTGTGACTGTCCTGCCGCGCGAGCACCTGCGGCAGCTCGAAGCGTTCCTAATGCGCGACGAAGATCCAAGGGGCAAGGCGCTCGGCATCTGGCGGCAGGATCACATGGGCGTCGCCATCGAGCTGTACCTCCAGCCGCACGTCACGCCTCTGCTGCCGCTGCCTGCGTCCGTCCGCGCGTTCGCCCTGCGCCTGCACCTCGCGTACACGATCTTCCACGAGGTCGGCCACCACGTCACCCGCTTCCTGAACCGCCGCGCGACCCCGCCGCGCAAGGCGGCTCTCGTGGAGCAGAAGATCGAGCGCTGGGCGGACGACTACGCCGAAAAGCGTCTGGGGCGGATGGTGGAGATGTGGCTGCGCCCCGGCGGGCGGGCGGACACAGCGGACGGACGCCGCGCCCTGGCCGCCGCGCTGCGGTCGCTGCGCCTGGATGCATTGGTCTCCCTGCCGGGCACTGACGGGACGGGCAAAGAGGCAAAAGAAGGAACAAAAGAGGTCGCGCCGGCGTCATAAGCGCGGGAACGGCCCGTCGTCAGCGTCGCCGACGGGCTGCCCTCAACCACCTTCTTTCCTGGCCGCGCGGCCAGTCATATAGCACCAAGAAACGGCCCCGGCGCGGAATGCGCCGGGGCCGTTTTGCAGGTTCTCAGTGCAGCGCCCCTAAGTCACGGTCCAGGCGGCGCAGCTCGCAGCGCATCTCGGACAGGCGGACGAGGGCGGGGTCGCTCAGGATCAGGTCCCATTCCTCGGTGTCGTAGCCGGCTAGAAAGCGGGGCAGGTAGGGGCCGGTTTTGGCGGGCAGGGAGACGGCGCGGGCGGGGACGGAGAGCGGGGCGAGGGCAAGTTGAGAGTCGTCGAACTCGGACTGCTGGTGGTCGCCGCGCTTGCGGGCGTAGGCCGGGTCCAGCGTGCTGACCATCGCCCACTCGCGCATGGCCTCCTCGGGGCGTGAGGCGAAGAAGCAGGCCAGGCCCCGGTTGGAGTGCAGCATGACGTTCTTGGGGTCCAGGGCCAGCGCGCGGTCGAACATGTCAATGGCCTGCTTGTGCCGGTCCATCGCCTGCTTCATGCGCGGGTCCTGCGGGCTGCGGGCGGACGCACTCAGAACCATCCCCGACTTGGCGTAGGCTAGGCCGAGGTTGGAAAAGTCGTCGGTGCGGGTCTCGCGCAGGATGATGACGTGCCGAAACGCGGCGACAGATTCTTCGATCTGCCCCTTCTGGTAGAACAAGACGCCCCGGTTGACGTGGCAGTCGGCGTTGGTCGGCTCGTGTTTGGCCGTCAGTTCCCACGCGCGCAGGGCACCATCGGGGTTGTGGAGGGCGGCGTGGGCGCAGCCCCACGGGTAGTGAACGGCGTAAAAATCAGGATTGAGGTCGAGGGCGCGCTTGAAGTGCGGCCCCGCCAGTTCGGGCTTGCCCAGGGCAATGTAGCACAGACCCAGATTGCTGTGGACTTCGGGCAGGCGCTCGTCCTTTTTAAGCGCGATGCCCAGCTCATCCAGGCCGACCGTCACGTTCTCCTGCCTCAGTTGCAGCCAGCCGGATTGGGCGGGGATGTACGGGTTCTTGGGGTCCAGATCGCCCGCGTTTTTGAGATGACGCGCCGCGCCGGGGAAGTCGCCAGACAGCCCCAGCGCGATGCTCAGGTTGAATTCGGCCAGGACGGAGCGCGGTCCAGCCTTGAGCGCAGCCTCGAAGTACCCGACCGCCTGCGGGAGCATCCGCTGCACGGTTTTGATGACGCCCAGGGCCGTCAGGGTCGCCCCGGAGTGGGGACTGAGCTGCAAGGCGCGGGCAAGATACCGCTCGGCGATGTCCAGCGCGCCGCCGTCGGCGTAGGCTTTGCCCAGGTTGTAGCCGGCCTCGAACAGACGCGGGCGGAGGGCGACCGCCTCTTTCAGCTCCAGGATGCCGTCATTGATCGCGCCGATCCGGCACAAGCCATAGCCGTGGTTGGCGCGGACCGAGCCGCCTTTCGGGTCGGTGTGAGCGGCCTGTGCGAGCTTCTCTAAATGAGCCGGTTCGACGCCCTCCCCCATCCGCGCCAGGCAGCCGTTGACCAGCGCATGGGCGTGGTGTGGGTCGAGATGCAGGGCGGCCTCGAACGCCGTTTGCGCCGTGACCATGTCGCCGCTCAGGGCGAGCGCCAGGCCCGTGTTGTTCTCCGCGTCCGCCTTGGCGGCGTTATTTTTCCCCGCCAGCTTCAGCGCCCGGACGAACTGCGGCACGGCCTCGTCGTAGCGGCGCTCCCGGCAAAAAACCAGGGCAAGCCGGTTGTGGAGCGTCGGATTATCCGGCTCCAAAGCGATGGCGCTCTGAACCAGCTCGACTGCGCGGGCCGCCCCTTCCGGGTCCGCGTCGGACGCGGCCTCGACGAACAGGTGCGCGAGGTTGGCGCAGGGCGCGGCCAGATCCGGGCCGCGCCGGACAGCCTGCTCGAACAGGTCCGCAGCCTGCGTCAGCGTCCCGCGCCGGGCCAGCGCGACGGCGGCGTTGTTCAGAAATTCGGCTTCCGCACCGCCCGTCTGCCGCGCCTGCTGGAACCAGTGAACGCTCTTTTCGATCTCGCCGTACAGCAGAAACAGGGCGCCCAAAGCCAGCCGGGCGCCGGGCGCGTGGGCGGGGTCCTTCAGATCTTCCTCGGCGCGCTCCTGAATCTCTCGGGCCAGTTCCTCACTCTGCGCGTGGAGGGCGGCGTGGTGGGCCTTCAGGCGGTGCCCCGGCAGGAGGGCGCGGACGAGGCCCAGCCCGTGGGCGGTGCCGCCGCCGGTACGCGGGATGGCGCGGCTGGTCCGGCCCAGGCGCAGGAGGATGCCGCACTGGTTGCAGATAGTGGCTGCCGCCGTGTTCGTGTGACTGCAATACGGACACATCGTTGAATTCCCGCCTTCTTGTCTGGATTGGTTTACGAGGCCGCCAGCCGCGCGCCCTGGTTGGCAAGCTGGTCGGCGCGGGCGTTGCCTTCGCGCAGGATGTGGGTCAGGGTGACGCCGCCGGGAAACAGTCGGCAAAGCGCGGTCGCTTCCTGCTGGAGCGCCTTCAGGTGCGGGGCGTTGATCTTGTAGCGTCCCTCCATCTGCCGCGCCATGAGCTGGCTGTCGGTGTGGACCGTGACGCGCCGCGCGCCGCGCGCCTGTGCTTCCTCCAAGCCGCGTATCAGGGCCTTGTATTCGGCGACGTTATTCGTAGTCTGCCCGATGCCCTCGCCGATCTCGGCTAATGTCGCCCCGTCCGCGTCGGTCACAAGGACGCCGATGCCCGCCGCGCCGGGGTTGCCTTTGGAGGCGCCGTCCACAAAGATAATGATTTCCATTGCCTCTATTATATCACGACTTTCAGGCGCTGGGCGGTGGAGGCCACACGTCTGTCGGCGGTGTGGACGGCGGCGGCACATAGCCGCCATAGGGCGTACTTGCCGACTGGGCGCGAAGGGCAGCGAGCTGGCCTGCGGCCTGAAAGCCCTGGAAGATGCGGTACAGGGCATAGGCGTGTGCCGCAATTTCCAGATATTCGGGTATTAAAAGGCATACAAAGGCATCAAGCACATACAGGGTCATGCCGGCGAGGAAGGCCCAGCGAGCGCCGCGCCGTGCGAAAAGCCCGCACAATGCGATGATTGCAGAGGCCACGACAGTCACCGTGAGGTATGCCGGCAAGCCCCCGCCCATGCGGGCGGCGTAGCCCGACACTCCCAGGCTAAAGAAAAAGCCGAATGGGGCGTGCATCACCCGCAGAAGGGTGTTGGCGAGCGACAAGCCGGCGACCCAAAAGAACCAGTCCCCACCCTGCCGGGTTTGCTGTTCAGCCACAGCGTACTGCATTCCGCCCGGTCCATTGATCATGTCTCACTTCTCCTCGTGATGACGTTCGCTCGCTGATGTCTCCCTGTTCGTCGGAAGGGGTGAAAATACCTGCCCGTGTCGGGAATTGCTCGCAGACGCGGGCTAAACCTTCCGGCGACCGTAGGTGCGGTAGACGAAGGCGAGGACTTGGGCGACGGCCTCGAACAAGTCGGCGGGGATTTCGCGGCCGATCTCGACCGTGCTGTAGAGGGTGCGGGCCAAGGGCTTGTTCTCGACCAGGGGGACCTTGTTCTCGCGCGCGATCTCGCGGATGCGGGCGGCGACCTCGTCCTGGCCTTTGGCGACCACTTTGGGGGCGGACCCGCCGCCGTCATAGATCAGGGCGACAGCAAAATGGGTGGGGTTGGTAATAATGACGTCGGCTTTGGGCACGTCCTGCATCATGCGCCGTTTGGACATCTCGCGCTGGAGGCGCTTGATCTTGGCCTTGATGTGCGGGTCGCCGTCGGACTGCTTCATCTCCTGCTTGATCTCCGTCAGGCTCATCTTCAGGGACTTCTCGAATTCGTATTTCTGATAAGCGTAATCTGCGACGGCCAGGATCATCAGAATGACGCTGACCCGCAGGCCCAGCGCCCAGATCAGGCCCCCAACCACCGAGATCACCTCGGTCAGCGGCTCGTGCATGGTCCGCAGCAGGTCGCCGGACTCGATGCCGCCGCGCAGGGTGGCGTAGCAGACGCCGCCGATCAGGCCCATCTTGAGCAGGCCCTTGAACGCCTCGACTGTACCGCGCATGGAGAACAGCCGCTTCAGCCCCGTGGCGGGGTTGACCCGGTTCCACTGCGGGGCCAGCGCTTCCGGCGTGACGGCGAAGCCCACCTGCCCGATGCCTGAAATCAGGCCAAGTGCAACGGCCAGCAGCAGGACGGGCACCAGAACCTTTGCTTCCCACCCCAGGGCGCGTAGGTGCCACTGATGCACGGTCTCGAAGGTAAAGGCCGAGTCGTGCGGGCTGAAGCGGAACGTGGACTGCACATCCCGCAGCAGGCTCAAGCCGCCCTCGCCGGGCAGCAGGGCGTGGAGCGTCAGCACGACGGCCAGCAGCGTCAGGGCCGCGCCGAACTCCGACGACCGGGCGACCTGCCCCTTCTTACGCGCCTCCTGCCGCCGCTTGGGCGTGGCGGGGAACGATTTTTCTTCGCCTTCAGCCATATCCTATCCCCGCGACAAGTCGCGACCCTTCCCTCGGAGGGAAGGGTGGGTGAAAGAGCGTTTTCTTGCTCTTGTCGTCAGCCCTGCCGTGACCAGAAAGGCACCAGACATGAGGCGCCCTGGGCGGAAGTTACCCACCCTTCCTTCCGAGGGAAGGGTCGCGACTTGTCGCGGGGATAGGACGCATTGCGCCGGGCATAGAAAGACTACTTGTGCATTCCCCGCAGCAGCATTGCGACTTCGTGCGGCGAGCCGGCGACCAGGCCCGAAACCACCGAGGTCAGCAGTGGGATGACGGCGATGACGACGACGAAGCCGACCAGCACCTTGACCGGCATCCCGACGTAAAAGACCTGCATGGAGGGCATCGCCCGGTTCAGGAAGGCGAATGCGATGTCCGTCACCATCAGCACGGCGGCGGCGGGCGCGGCGATCTGTAGCCCCGCAACTAGCATCCCGAACGTCAGGTCGGTGAATGTCCCCGTCAGTTTCGTGATCGAGAGCTGCGCGACGGGCAGCGCGACGAACGACCGCTCCAGCGACGCCAGCAGCAGCCAGTGGCCGTTGGCGAGGAGGTACAGCACGAGGGCGTAGCGGTACTGGAAACTCGCAATGGGCGAGACGGTTTCGTTGAACTGCGGGTTAAACGTCGCCGCCTGCGTGAAGCCCATTTGGTAGTCAATCAGGTCGCCCCCGATGCGGACGGCGACGAAGATCAGCGAGACGACCAGCCCGATCATCAGCCCGATCAGCGCCTGTCCCAGCAGAATGGCGGCCATGCCGAAGACCGAGGCCGGCACGGCCTGCGTCAGCGTCGTCTTGACCAGTGGCAGCAGGACCAGAGACAGGATTCCGGCCAGCCCCGCCTTCACCTGCGTCGGAATCTCGCGGCTGCCGAAGACGGGTGCGGTGACAAACAGCGAGGACACGCGCACGAAGACCTGCAAGAAGGCCCAAAACGAGTCGGCGGAGAAGGCGGCGAGATCGAACATGGGGGATGGAAACCTACCGGAGCGTCGTCGGCAGGCTGAGGAACAGCCCGGACGTGAACCCGACGATGGTGTGCAGCATCCACGGCCCCAGCACGACCAGGGCCAGCACGAGGACGATAATCTTGGGCACAAACGTCAGCGTCTGCTCCTGGATCTGCGTTACCGCCTGGAACAGACTGACGACGACGCCGACAACCAGGGACAGGACCAGGATCGGCAGGGATAATTGCAGGGCGACCAGGATGGAGCGTCGGGCCAGGTCCATCGCCTGTAGTTCGTGCATCAGTTCCTCCACAGCGCTTATGCCATAGGGCTTGCACCATAGAGCTTATACCATGCTTGGGTTGGGATGCCCAACAGAGTTTACGACGACTGCTCGGGCCAGGCGCTGGGAAATAAGAGCATCCTTGCTCGGTTGACAAGGTGGGCTTCATCACTTATAATGGCTGTAATCGAAATTTCAAGGCAGATCCCGGCCTCCTGTGGTCGCGATGAGGAGGTTTGTGTTGTCCATGTTTGTCCGGCGGGCGCGGCTGACGCTGAGTTTCTTTTTCCTGGCGGCGGGGCTGCTGCTGGGGAGCGCCCGCGCCTCGTATGCGGACGGCGCGGGGGTGCGGCTGCCCGCCTTTACCACTCCCGTATACGGCGTCCTTGCGTTCGTGCTGCTGGCCTCCATCGTCGCCCTAATCTATGGCTTCGTCCTGCGGGCGCAGGTCCAACGCCTGTCGCCCGGAACGCCCGCCATGCAGGAGGTCGGCGAGGCGATCCGGTCCGGCGCGCTGGCGTATCTTGCCAAGCAGGTCCGAACGATGCTGCCGCTGGTGGCGATCCTCGCCGTCCTGCTCGTCGTTCTGTATTACGGGCAGTACGGCCTGAAAATCTCTGTCGGCGTTGCCGTCGCGTTCCTCCTCGGCGTCTCGCTCTCTTACACGGCGGGCTATGTCGGCATGGGCATGGCCGTCATCGGCAACCAGCGGACGGCCAATCAGGCGCTGACGACCTACAAAGGGGCATTGGAGACGGCGTTCAAGAGCGGCGCGGTAGCGGGCATGATGACGGTCGGGCTGGGGCTGCTGGGCGCGACGATCATCTTCCTCATCTTCCGAAGTGACGCTATGAAGGTGCTGATCGGCTTCGGGTTTGGCGGCAGTCTGGCCGCGCTGTTCATGCGCGTCGGCGGCGGCATCTTCACCAAGTCGGCGGACGTCGGCGCGGACCTTGTGGGCAAGGTGGAGCAGTCCATCCCCGAAGACGATCCGCGCAACGCGGCGACCATCGCCGACAACGTCGGGGACAACGTTGGGGACTGCGCGGGCATGGCCGCCGACGTGTTCGAGTCGTACCTGGTCACATTAGTCGCCGCCCTGCTGCTGGGCGCGGCGGTCGGGGCCAGAACGGGCAATCCCGCCTTCACCCTGCCGCTGATCCTGTTCCCTCTGGTCATTCACGGCGTCGGCATCTTCGCCTCCGTCCTGGGCATCGCCTCGATGCGCGGCAAGGAGGACATGACCCTGGACCCGCTGGTGCCCATCAACCGGGGCTTCTGGCTGACCGGGGCCATCGCGACTGTGGGACTGGCAGGCGCGGCGTTCCTGCTGCCGGGGCTGGGGGACGGCATTGTGGTGGACGGGCGGACTTACGGCCCGGTCTATTTCATCGCCGCCACCGTCATCGGCGTCGTTCTCGCCCTGGTCATCGGCAAGCAGACGGAATACTTCACCGGCACGGACAAGCGGCCCGTCAACGAAGTCGCCCACGCCTCGCAGACCGGGCCGGCGACCCTGATCCTGTCCGGCTTCTCACTGGGCCTGGAAAGCGCGGCCTGGAGCGCCGCCGTGATCGTCGCCGCCCTGTTCTCCATCGTGCTTCTGTTCGGCGGCAGCGCATTGCTGTCGGCCTACGGCATCGCGCTGGCCGGACTGGGGCTGCTGACCACGACGGGCTATGTCCTGGCGATGGACACGTTCGGGCCGATCTCGGACAACGCGCAGGGCATCTTCGAGATGTCCGGCGCGGCCCGCGAGCAGCACGCAAGCCGCAACGGGACCGCGCCCAATGCCGTGTCGGGTGACAAAGTGGTCTCCAAGCTGGACTCGGCGGGCAACACGACCAAAGCCTTGACCAAGGGCTTCGCCATCGCGACCGCCGTGATTGCCGCCGTAGCCTTGTTCCAGGGCTTCGTGACCGACGCCGGCTTGACCGCAGGGGACTTCAGCCTGGTGGAACCGAAGGTCTTCATCGGGCTGCTCATCGGCGGCGCGGCCCCGTTCCTGTTCTGCTCGTTCGCGATCAATGCCGTCTCGCGGGCGGCCTTTCAACTGGTGGAAGAAGTGCGGCGGCAGTTCCGCGAGATCCCCGGCATCATGGAAGGGACAGGCAAGCCGGACTACGCGCGGTGCGTCGAGATCGCTACGGCGGCGGCGCAAAAGGAGCTGCTGGGACCGGGCATCCTCGCCATCTGCCTGCCCATCCTGGTCGGCTTCGGCCTGGGCGCCCCCGCGCTGGGCGGCTACCTCGCCGGGGCCATCGTGACCGGGCAGCTCATGGCGGTCCTGCTGGCGAATTCGGGCGGGGCGTGGGATAATGCCAAGAAAAAGATCGAGGACGGCATGTTCGGCGGCAAGGGGACCGACCAGCACAAGGCCAGCGTCATCGGCGACACCGTCGGCGACCCGTTCAAGGATACGGCCGGCCCCGCCCTCAATCCGCTGATCAAGGTGATGAACCTGGTCGGCGTCCTGATCGCGGGCGTGGTCGTCAGCACTTCGGGGAACGGGCTGATTCGGGGCGTCGTCGTGGTCGTGATGGCCGCCCTGCTGGCGGGCGCGATCCTGTTCTCCAAGCGTGGCGGCCTGGCCGAAATGGCGGACATCGAGGCCGACGGCGATCCCCCGACCGGCCAAACACCGATCCAGACGCAGACGCAGACGCAGCGGTAACGGCGGCCTCATGGCAAGAACCGCGTTCGTGACCGGCGGGACCGGCTTCCTCGGCCTCAACCTGATCCAGAAACTGACTGAACAGGGATGGCAGGTCACGGCCCTGCACCGGCCATCATCCAATCTGATCTACCTGAAACGCTTTCCGGTCACACTGGCCGTGGGAGAGATCGAGGAGGCCGCGTCGCTGGAACGGGCGATGCCGGAAGGGCTGGACGCCGTGTTCCATGTGGCCGGTGACGTCAGTTTCTGGTCGGGACATCGGGCACGGCAACTGAGAACAAATGTCGAAGGCACGCGAAACATGGCGGCGGCAGCACGGCGCAAGGGCGCGCGTCGGTTTGTCCATACGTCCACCATTGCCGTCTACGGAACCCCGCCGGGGCCGTTTGATGAAACTTCTCCCCATCTTGGCAAAGCGTCCCCCATCGGCTACCTCCATTCCAAAGCGCTGGCTGAGGAGGAAGTGCAAAAGGCGATCATGGAGGGCCTGGACGCCGTCATTCTCAACCCGGCTAACATCGTCGGCCCGTATGACCTAGGCAACTGGTCGCGCCTCTTCCGGCTGGTGGCCGAGGGCAAGCTGCCGGGCATCCCGCCAGGCCGCGCGCCCTTCTGCCATGTCGCCGAGGTAGCAAAAGCGCACCTCGCCGCCTGGGATCGAGGCCGCACGGGCGAGAACTATATTCTGGCGGGCATTGACGCCAGCTACCTAGAGGCGTTCGCTATTGTTGGAGCGCTACTGGGGCACTCCGTCCCCACCAAGCCAATTCCCGCCTTCGCACTCGCTCTCGCCGGGCGTCTTTCGGAGTGGGGTTCGCTCCTGACGCGCAAGGAGCCGGACCTGACGCCCGAAATGGCGACGCTGCTGTCCCGCGCCATCACCTGCCGCAGTGACAAGGCCGCGCGGGAGCTAGGGTATCAAGCCGTCCCGCTCCATACGATGTTCGAGGACTGCTATCGGTGGCTGGCGGCGGAGGGGATAATCGAGAAATAGCAACCGGCACTTCCAGCGCTGGGACCGGTGCGCCACAAATAACCGCCCGGCCTCCTAATGGGGGCCGGGCGGCTTCGGCTGCTTTTCAGCAACGCTTGCTGGTTTACTTGGCGACGGCGGCACGTTTGCTTTGGCCGCGTCCCAGGCCGCGCTTGAAGGGGGCGCGGTGGACGATCTCGGTGTAGTCCAGGCCGGCCGCCGTCAGCGCCTTGTGCCAGGAGTCGAAGCGGCGGCGGGCTGCCGTGATCAGGGTGATGTCTTCCATCTCCATGTTCTTGGCGTTCAGTTCCTTGCCGTTGCGGTGGAACTCGCGCACCATCTCCAGAATCCGGTCGTCATCCCACTCGCGATACTTGCGGATGTCGTCGTAGTTCAGGCCGGACGCTTCCAGCGCCTCGCGCCACGACCCGAAATGGCTCTTCTTGGTGGCGGCGGCGGCGAGCTGCGGGTCCACGTTCAGACAGACGTTGCGCCAGGACAGGTCCACGTTCTGCGCGTGCAACTCCTTGACGCGGGCGATGATACGCTCGCGGCTCCAGGACTTGTAGCGGCGGATGGAGTCGTAGTCCAGGCCGGCGAAGAGGACGGCGTCTTCCCAAGTGCCGAAGTAGCGGGTGGCGGCGCGCAGCAGGGAAAGGTTGTTGGTGGCGACGCTGGAATAGTTGAGATTCTCGCCGGACTCGTACATGCTGAGAATTTCTAGGGCGATTGCGTCTTTGTTCCATTTACGATGCATTGAACGGGTTTCTCCTGTAATCTTGTCGGTGCTTACTGTCTCAGAGGAACGCCGCGCACGGCACTGTCACGTCGCGTATGAAGCCTTCCTTGTGCGAAGGGCTTGATGAGCAGTCTTGAGTGGGATCGCAACGGTTGCGACAGAGTTATTATACTTGATATTTACCCAAAGGTCAACAATTTTATATAAAACTTTTGTTAAGTTTTCGTTAAGTTTATGCTAAACTGAGGACAACTGGAAAGGGACAATGATGCCGACCTTATCTGAAAGCGTAATGAGAGATGTTTCACCGTCTGTCGCTGTGGCGGACCATATCGCCCGTCTGCGGCCTTATGTGCCGGGCAAGCCCATCGAAGAAGTGCAGCGCGAGCTGGGCCTGACGGACGTGATCAAGCTGGCTTCCAATGAGAATCCATTGGGGCCGTCTCCACGCGCCCTGGAGGCGCTTGTGGCGGCGGCAAGCGGCGTCGCGCTTTACCCCGAAGGCAGCGCGCCCGCTCTGCGGCGGGCCGTCTCGCGGGCCACGGGAATGCCCGAAGACACGCTGGTCTTCGGCAACGGCAGCGACGAGGTCCTGCACCTGCTGGCCCTGACGTTTTTGCAGCCGGGCGACGAGACCGTGCAGGGCGACCCGTCTTTCGCCATGTACGAGATCTACGCGACGCAGTGCGACGCGGTTCCTGTCCTGGTTCCCCTCAAAAACTTCACGCACGACCTGGACGCCATGGCGGACGCCGTCACCAGCCGGACGCGCATGGTATTCATCGCCAACCCCAACAACCCAACAGGTACACTGGTCCGGCGCGACGCCGTGGCGCGGTTCCTGGATCGCCTTCCCCACAACGTCCTGGTGGTTCTGGACGAAGCCTACGACGAGTACGTCACCGGCCCCGACAAGCCCGACCTGCGCCCCCTCGTTTTAGAGGGCCGCAACGTCGTCATCCTTCACACCTTCTCCAAAGCCTACGGCCTGGCGGGTCTGCGCGTCGGCTACGGCATCATGCGCCCCCAACTCGCCACCCTCCTGAACCGCGTCCGCTCGCCGTTCAACGTCAACCTGCCCGCCCAGGCCGCCGCCGCCGCCGCGCTGGGGGACTCGGAGCACGTCACTCGCACCGTCGCCTTGAACGCCGAAGGCCGGAACTACTTCTACGCCGAATTCGAGCGCCTGGGCCTCCGTTACGTCCCCAGCGAGGGCAACTTCGTCCTCGTGGACGTAGGCGACGGGCGGCGCGTGTTCGAAGCCTTGCAGCACAAGGGCGTCATCGTCCGCTCCGCCCACGGCATGGGCCTCCCGCGCCACATCCGCGTGACCACGGGCACCATGCCGCAGAACCAGCGCTTCATCGCCGCGCTAAAAGACGTGCTTGCATAGCTCTGTTTTAGCAGGAGAATATCCCGCATGGAGGCAACACATTACAATGGGAGTGCCACATCCAATTCCCTATCAGGGCAGCAAGCGCGCCCTGGCAGATACTATCATCGCCCACCTCCCCCAAGGCGTCGGCAAGATGATCGAGCCGTTCGCGGGTTCCGCCGCCATCTCTCTGGCCGCCGCCCGCTCGCATCAGGCGGGTAGTTTTCTCCTCAATGATGCCAACGCGCCTTTGATCGCCCTGTGGGAGATGATCATTCAACGCCCCCACCGGATCGCGGAGGAGTACCGCTGGCTTTGGGAAGAGCAGCAGGGCCGGGAACAAGAGTTTTATTATCTTGTCCGGGACCAATTCAACCAGACGCAGCAGCCTCACTACCTGCTTTATCTCCTAGCGAGGTGCGTCAAAGCATCAGTCCGGTATAATGCACAAGGCGAGTTCAACCAGAGTCCCGACAACCGTCGGCGCGGGACACAGCCGTCTACAATGCAGCAAAACATTCTGGGAGCCGCGCAGTTGCTCCAGGGGCGCACCTCGCTGATGCAGGGCGATTACCGAACCACCTTTGACAGCGCCACGGCGAGAGACGTGATTTACATGGACCCCCCTTACCAGGGCGTTTGTGGGAAGCGCAACCCGCGCTACAGCAGTCACTTGAATTCTGATGAATTTGTGGACGCGCTCGTTCTTCTCAACCAGCGCAACATTTCCTATATCGTCAGTTATGACGGACGGACGGGAGAAAACAGCTACGGGATGCCGCTTCCAGAAGCGCTCGGCTTGACGCATTTTGAGATCAAAGCCGGACGCTCAAGCCAGGCAACCTTGTTGGGCAGAAACTCCGAAACTTACGAGTCTCTGTATCTCTCGCAGGCACTCGTGGCCCGCCTTGAAGATCGAGTCACGAAATTGCCGCAGCAGAAAACCGTCACATCGTCTCTATTCTTATTAGACTATGCCGGATCAACAGTTACCCGCTGACTTTCTCGAACGTCTGAAACTCGTCACCAAGAAGCGGCCCAAAGCCGTTATTGACCATATCTTGCAACATGGCTTCGTGACGACCGAAGAACTCGCCGCTCAATATGGCTATGAACACGCTCCCAGGGCCGCCCGTGATGTTCGGGAGGAAGGGGTTCCTCTAGAAACGTTCCGTGTCAAGAACTCCAGTGGGCGTTCTATCGGCGCTTACCGTTTTGGCGACCTATCCTTGATACGGGCGGACAGGGTAGGCGGTCGGGTTGCCTTCTCAAAAAAGTTCAAGCGGGACATAGCCGAACGGGACGGTCTAATATGTGCCATCTGTTCCACCGCTTATGAAGATCGGTACTTGCAGGTAGATCATCGCATTCCCTACGAAGTCGCCGGGGATGCTTCTCCCGGAGATCGCAAGGTACAGGATTACATGCTCCTTTGCGCGGCTTGTAATCGGGCAAAATCATGGTCATGTGAACACTGCGAGAATTGGCTTGTAGAGAAGAAACCGGAAATCTGCGCGACATGCTATTGGGCTTTGCCAGGGGACTATCAGCATATCGCACTCCGCCCCATCAGGCGCTTAGACGTGGTGTGGGAGCAGGATGAGACTACTGATTACGATCAACTGAAACAACGCGCGCAGGCGCGGCAGGAAACCCTGCCGGATTTTGTCAAAGCCATCTTGAAAGAACATTTAGAAGAAGCAGAATAGCCTCCATGTCAAAGAACAGCACAAACAGGGAAACCAAACGCCCCATCACTGCCGACGATCTGCTGACCTTGCAGAATGTCGGGGACCCGCAGATTTCGCCCGATGGGGCGCGGGTTGCCTTTGTCCGCACGGCGACGGACACGGAGAAGAACACCTATCGGGGCGAGATTTGGGCTGTCCCCGCCGACGGCAGCCGCCCGGCGCGTAAGTTCACGGGTGGGCAGTGGAACGACGGAGAGCCGCGCTGGTCGCCGGACGGGACGCAGATCGCGTTCGTCTCGAACCGGCAGGACGAGCAGGCGCAAGTGTTTCTGATTCCCGCCGATGGCGGCGAGGCGTCCGCGCTGACGCGGCTGGAGCCGGGCGGGATACACGGCCTGCGCTGGTCGCCGGACAGCTCGCAGATCGCCTTCCTGTACCGGGCCACGCCGCACGACTATACCAAGAAGGCCGTCGAGGAGCGAAAAGCGAAGGGCTTGTCCTCGCCGCCGCGCGTCCACACGCGCCTCGGCTATCGCCTAGACGGCTTCGGCTACTTCGACGGCTCGTACTGGCAGGTGTATGTCGCAGACGCCCTGACGGGCGAGGCGCGGGCGCTGACGGGCGGCGAGTTTTCGTCCGGCGACCTCTGCTGGTCGCCGGACGGCCGGACGCTGGCCTTCTTGTCTGACCGGCGGCCCGAGGGGGATGCCAGCGGCACATCGGAAACGCAGATTTATACGGTTCCTGTAGAGGGCGGCGACATCGCCGCACTGGCCTCCCCGCCCGGCGACAAGGGCGGCCTGGCCTGGTCCCCGGACGGCCGCTCGCTTGCCTACGTCGGCAACCCGGACCCGCAGGACCAGTGGGGGACGAACAATGACCGCGTCTTCATACTGCCCGTCGGGAGCGGCGCGGCGGCGCGCGATCTGACGGGGCATACGGATAAGGCGGTCGGCGGACTGACCATCGCAGACGTGGGCGGCGGGGGCGGCGAGGCCCTTGTCTGGAGCGCGGACGGCGCGCGCCTGTTCTTCCCGGTCAGCGAGAACGGCGACACGCGGGTCTACAGTGTCCCCGCTGACGGTGGCGAGTTGGTGCCACTGACGCCTGAGGGCCATGTCGTGGGCGGGTTCAGCATCGCGGGCGACACACTCGCCTGCACGCTCGGCTCTCCGACCACACCCGCCGAGGTATTCGTCGGCGATCGGCAAGTCTCCGACCTGAACCGGGTCTGGCGGGACGAAATCGCGCTTCCGCCCCCCACCCCGTTCGCCCTGCACAGCGGGGATGGCGGCGTGGTCCCCGGCTGGTTCCTCCTGCCGCCGGACTTCACGGCGGACGGCACGGCCCCCCTCGTGCTCTACGTCCACGGCGGGCCGCACTTGCAGTACGGCAACACGCTGTTCCACGAGATGCAATGGCTGGCCGCGCAGGGCTACGTCGTCGCGTATGCCAACCCGCGCGGGTCGAAGGGCTACGGCGAGGCTCACACGAAGGCGATCAAAGGGCACTGGGGCGATCCCGCCCTGGCGGACGTGGAGCGCGTCGTGGATGAGGCCATCGCGCGGGGTTACGCTGACCCCAAAAAGACGGCCATCATGGGCGGCTCTTATGGGGGCTACCTGACCGCCTGGGCGGTCGGCCACACGGACCGCTTCGCCTGCGCCATCGCCGACCGATTGGTCAACAACATCCACTCGATGTCGGGGACGTGCGACTTCCCGTGGGCGCACGGCACCTACTACGACGGCAACGCCTGGGACGACCCCGCTGATCTCTGGCAGAACTCGCCGCTGGCCTACGCGGGCCGGATCAACACGCCGCTCTTGATTATCCACTCCGACGGCGACCTGCGCTGCCCGGTGAGCCAGGCCGAGGAGCTGTTCGCGGCCCTGCGCCTGCAAAGGAAGCCCGTCGAGTTCGTGCGCTACCCCGCCGAAACCTCCCACGGCCTGTCCCGTAATGGCCCGCCCGATTTGCGTCTGGACCGCCTGCACCGGAACCTGGCGTGGCTGGACAAGTACCTAAAAAATGAAGATGCTGCCTGAAATCCAAACACTGATTCATGAGCGCGTGGAACAGGCGCGCGCCGACACGAATCCCACAGTCATCTGCCGAATGCCCTCCGGCTGGGCGGTACTGGGGGATGCACAATTCATCCGTGGGTACAGCCTGCTGCTCCCCGACCCGGTGGTTCCTGACCTGAACGCGCTTGGCCCGGATGCACGGCGTCAATATCTGTATGACGCGACGGTGATCGGGGATGCCCTGCTGGAAGTAACTGAGGCTTACCGCATCAACTATGAGATTCTGGGCAATCTTGATCCGGCTTTGCACACGCACATCTTCCCGCGCTACCGGAATGAGCCGGAGGAGTACCGGCAGGGCGTTATCTACCACTATCCGCGTGAACAGCGTGCCTCAAGGCCATTCGACCCTGAGCGCGATCGTGAACTGATGCAGCATCTCACGGGCGCGATTCGGTGGCGACTTTGAAAAAGGAGTAAAAGACATTGATCGTAGTCATGCAGGCGGACGCCGCCGAGGCGCAGGTCCGCGAAGTCGAGGGCGCGCTTCAGGAATGGGGGTACGAGATACATCCGATTTATGGCACCGAGCGTACCGTCATCGCCGCCGTCGGCACGCCGACGCAGGATGAGGCCCATGTCGCCGATCAGGTAGAGTCCCTGCCCGCCGTCGAGCGCGCCGTGCTGATCCTGAAGCCGTATAGGTTCGCCTCCCGCGAGTACAAGCCCGAAAAGAGCGTTGTCCGAGTCGGCGACGTCGTGGTCGGCGGGGACGGGTTTGTGATGATGGCCGGACCCTGCACGGTCGAGTCCGAGGAGCAGATTATGGAGACGGCCCGCGCCGTCAAGGCCGCAGGGGCGACCGTTCTGCGCGGCGGGGCGTACAAGCCCAGCACATCCCCTTACTCGTTCCAGGGCATGGGCGAGGACGGCCTGAAGCTGCTGGCCCAGGCACGGGATGAGACAGGTCTGCCGGTCATCACCGAGGTGATGCACATCGGCAACATTGATCTGGTCTGCAAGTACGCTGACATCCTCCAAATCGGGACACGCAACATGCAGAACTACGACCTCTTGATCGAGATCGGCAAGCTCAAGAAGCCCGTCATGCTCAAGCGCGGCATGTCGGCCAAGATCGAGGAGTGGCTCCAGGCCGCCGAGTACATCATCAAGGGCGGCAACGAGGCGGTGATGCTGTGCGAGCGCGGCGTGCGGACCTTCGAGACCTACACCCGCAACACGCTGGACCTGTCCGCCGTGCTGGCCGTGCGCGAGCTGTCCCACCTGCCCATCGTCGTGGACCCCTCTCAGGGCACGGGCCGGTCCTCGATGGTCCCCGCCATGTGCCGCGCGGCACTGGCCGTCGGCGCGGACGGGCTATTGGTGGAGGTTCACCCGAACCCCGAAAAGGCGCTCAAAGACGGGGCACAGTCCATCACAATCCCCGCTTTCCAGGCGATGATGAAGGAACTCGCAGCAGTCGGCGCGGCGGTGGGTCGGAAACTTTGAGCCGGAACTACCGCGCCCACGTCTGACCCGCTTCTTAAGCCTTGCCTGCTGCTCTCAAACAACCTGTAACAAAAAAACCGCTCTCGTTCTTCTGCCGCCAGAAGAGCAGGAGCGGTTGTTCTTTGTGAGCAGTGCCACTATGATTTTACATAAGCGGCTAGACGAACCACTCCGACGCAGATACTATGCGACTGGCCTGAGAGCAACTTGCCGGAATCTTGTTCTTTATCTTGCGGTCACTTGTGACAAGCACGACTTCTGGGTCTGCAAGATAGGCAAGAAAGTGAATGTCGCTGAGATCGTTCTTGTGCTTCGTGATATTGTAGCCCGAGATCAAAACCTCTCGCATAATATAGGTTATCGCCTCAAGATAGGCTGATATTTTGGCCGCCGCCAGCAAATAAAATTTGTGTGAGTCGTCACAGATATTCGCCTTAACGCGGATTGCTTGGCTACGAGTCAGTGCCTCGTAGTGTTGAGGTGTTTTGTAGAACGCAATGATGCTGTCTCGTTCTGCGCCCGGCCTCATCGCAACAACCTCGCCGCGTTCGCGCCTCTGTATGTGGTCTGGAATAGCCATCGCGACCCAACCATTAACCATGTCAATAAATAGCTGTTCTACCTTCTGGCGGTGCCGCCCCAGGAACTCCTTGTTCCAAGCACGCACATCAACACCGCCATCCCAGGCGACAGCCCTAGGACGATACACGTCTTCAAAGCATTCGGCGGACGCGACCATGAGGCACAGGTCGAGTGTAGCCTGGGGTTTCGGTTCGTTGCCAGAAGATTGATCGCCAAAGACGACTGTCCTAAGAACCTCCTCGGGAATACATAAACCTTGGCTACATAAAGAACGGATTGCCCGGAAAGCGTCACGAATCTCAACGAAATACTGCCTCTCAGACTCCACAATGTGGCTGCCAAGCTCCAAAAGTACAATAGGAGCCACACAGCCAACTGACTGCTCTGCATATATCCGTGCTTTCGCTTGCACCACTTGACGTGGCGTGATTGCTCCGCCCTGTATGTCCCGAAAGATATTAGTATCGAAAATATACTTCATTGAGGCTGCTACAATTTGAGGCGGCACAGTGCAAAAGAAAGCTTCCTTCTCATTCGAGAAGGAAGCTGCATCAGTTAACCAGGAAAAATGGAGGTGCCGGCCAGAATCGAACTGGCGCATAAAGGTTTTGCAGACCTCTCCCTTACCACTTGGGCACGGCACCGAGAAAAACGATAAAGGGTAAGCGGGAGACGGGCTTCGAACCCGCGACCTCAACTTTGGGAAAGTTGCATTCTACCCCTGAACTACTCCCGCGTTAAAGCTATTATAATCGCATGGTGCGGCTTTGTCAAGGCTTTTCGGCAACTCTTCGCGGTGCGGTGGGGAAAGGCATTTGCAAAGACATTTGCAATTCTGAATGGGATGCTGTAAAATGGAGCGGGCGCCCAAAGATTCTGAAGACTTCCCTGACAACGCAGCACCCGGCGCCGAGAACAGGAGACCAGATCGTGAAAAAAGTGATGACACTCGCGGCGGGCCTGATCCTTGTCGCCGGAGCCGCCCACGCGCAGATCGGCACGCCGTCCGACCCCGGCGGCTACGCCCGGCCGGGCACGGGCAACGTGCTCACCGACCACCTAGCGGGACTGCCCACCAACTTTCCCGGCAGCCGGACGGCGTGGATGGAGCAAGGAGGCTTCTTGCAGCGGGCGTATGCCGACTATTCCGGCGGTCACTACCCGGAAGCGCTCTCGCGGCTGCAAGGCATCGTTTCCAGGGTCCCAAACAGTCTCGCGGCACACCAGATGCTGGCCGACATCTACATTCGGCAGGACCGGATCAAGGATGCCGTCCCTGAAATGGAAGAAATCGTCCGGCTCGACCCCAAAGACAGGGACGCGCGTTGCAACCTCGGCGTCGCCTACCTCCAGACCAGCCAGTACGACAAGGCCGTTCAGCTTTACCGGGACGCCGCCGCGTCCGCACCCAGGGACAGCAAGCTCGCCTTCCAGCTTGGCATCGCTTTGGAGCAGAATGGCAAACACGCCGAGGCCGCGCAGGCGTTCGAGCAGGCGGCTGCGCTCGCCCCTAGAGACAGACGCGCCCCGCTGTACGCCGGCCTGCTCTACCACCAGACGGGCAGCGATGCCAAAGCCGTGCCGCTCTTGCAGAAGGCGCTTGCGCTGGGCGCTCGGCAGAAGTTCAATGCCTACACGGCGCTGGCCGAGGCCGATGTGACGGCGAAGAAGACCGAGGAAGCGATCCAAAACTACCAACTCGCCGCACAGGCAGACCCGAAAAATGCGCTGTCTCAATACAATCTGGGGACGCTTTACGAGCAGCAGGGTAGGAACGATCTGGCGACAGCGGCTTACAAGAAGGCCATGGCGATAGATCCGAAGATGACGGATGCCAGTGACAATTTAACACGTCTAGGCAAATGATGACCCAATCAAGCCCCGCCAGGGTATAAAATAACGGAGGCCGCAGAACGCGACTAGAGAATGCGACTTACTGCGCGCCGAGAACGGGAGTACGAACGAGTGAAAAAGATACTGACACTGGCGGGCGCTCTGGTGCTTGTCGCCGGATCGGCCTGGGCGCAGGTGGGAACGCCGGGCGATACCGGCGTCGGCAACGGCAAGGCGGGGACCGGCAATGCGCTGACAGGCGACGCGGGCGCTTCAGCGACTTTCAAAGGCGCCTCCATTGACGTCATGAGCGACTTGCAGAAAGCCTACAAGGACTACTCCGACAAAAAGTTTCCCGATGCGGCGGTGCGGCTGACGTCCATCGTCAGGAAAGCTCCGAACAGCCTGCCGGCGCACCAGATGCTGGCGGACATCTACATCCGTCAGAACCGGATCAAGGATGCCGTCCCCGAAATGGAGCAGGTCGTCCGGCTCGACCCGAAGGACACAGCCACGCGCGGCAACCTTGGCGTCGCTTACCTCCAGACAGCCCAGTATGACAAAGCCGTCCAGCTTTATCAAACGACCTTGGCGCGCAGCCCAAAGGACCCCGCAGTGGCTTTCCAGCTTGGCACGGCTTTGGAAAAAAACGGCAAGCACGCCGAGGCCGCGCAGGCGTTCGAGCAGGCAGCCGCCCTCGCCCCTAGAGACGGACGCGCCCCGCTGTACGCCGGCCTGCTCTACCACCAGACGGGCAACGACGTCAAGGCTGTTCCAAATCTCCAGAAGGCGGTCGCCCTGGGCGCGGCAGATACCTTCAGCGCGCACATGGTGCTGGCAGAGATTGACGCTCACGCAGGCAAGGCGGACGCCGCTATCCAGGAATACAAACTGGCCTCCGCCGCCAAGCCCGAGGACTTCAGCGCCGCCGCCAATCTGGGCGTCCTGAACCAGAACGCGGGCAAGAAAATGGACGCCGTGGCGGCTTATCGTCAGGCGCTCACGCTCAAAGCTGGGACGCCCCAGGCGCAGGCCCAGGTGCAGGCCAGCCTGGCGGGCCTGCTGGCCCCGGACAGTCCTGGGGAAGCCGCCACGCTGCTGACGCAGGCGGCGCAAAACGACCCGGCGAACGCTCAGTACGAGAGCGCTCTCGGACAGACATACGAGAAGCAGGGGAAAAAGGACCTGGCAATGGCAGCCTACCAGAAGGCGCTGACGCTGGACGCGCACCAGCCGGAAGCCACACTGGGGCTGGCGCGGCTGAAGAAATAAAGAAGTCGTTGGCGCAAAAGAACGGCCCTGGGCAGAATTGCCCAGGGCCGTTTCGTCGTTTCAACTTTGTTTCAGGCCACGGCAGCGAAACCCGAAAACTCGCCGGTCGGCTCGCCCCAGGCGGTGGCGACTTCAGTGACCTCGGCGGCATGGGGTCCGTGCCGGAGCGACTTGAGGAATTCGTGGAGGGTCTCTTCCTCGGCCTCGGCGACTGCCTCGACGCCGCCGTCGGCGACGTTACGCACCGTCCCGACTATGCCCAGTTCGCGGGCGACGTGGCTTGCGAAGTAGCGATACCCGACCCCCTGAACCCGTCCCGAGACCCGTGCCTGCACTCGCTTTGTCATGGCATTCCCTTTCGTGTGACGGCTCCAGCCGCTACTTCGCCAGCGTCACCTTGGTCATCTTGTCGCCGATTTGCAGTTTACCCGCCACGTCCAGCCCCTTGATGACCTGCCCGAAAACGGTGTATTTGCCGTCCAGGAAGTGGACCGGGTTCACACAGATATAGAACTGGGACCCAGCGGAGTTCGGATCGCCTGCGCGGGCCATCGCGACAGCACCGGCAATATGCGTGAGAGGGTTGTTGACGCCGTTCTCTTGGAACTCGCCCTTGATCATGTATCCGGGTCCGCCCGAGCCGTTGCCGGCGGGATCACCCCCCTGCACGATCTTGGAGGCGCCTGGATCACCCAGGTCTTGGATGCGGTGGAACGTCAGGCCGTTGTAAAAGCCCTTTCGGACCAGCTTCTCGAAGTTGGCGACGGTGAGCGGGGCGTCTTTGGGGTAGAGCTTGATCAGGATTGTCCCTTTGGTCGTCACCATGCGGACGACAGGGGCGCTTGGGGCGAGGGGATGTGCCGGTTTGGGCGGCGCGGACTGGGCGGGCGGCGCGAGGGCGACGCCGCCCAGGGCAGCGAACGCGGCGAGCAAGCGCGGAGAGCGAAGCTTCATGGAGTCTCCTTTGAAGTGTGTTACCAACGCCCATTGTAGCACGCGGGCCGCCGCGCGTCAAGGGAGCGGGGAACGGCAAAAATCCCGAAGCGCCTGCGCGAAGCCAACCGGGTCGGTGTCCATCGGGCAGTGCTGGGCGGTCGGGAAGACGATCAGCCTGGCCTCGCCGAGTGTGCGCGCCAGGGCGTAAGCCTCAGCCACGGGGACAACGGCGTCGCGCGCGCCGTGCCCGATCAAGACCGGCAGGCGCAAGGCGGCCAGCCGGGCCGGCAGAAGGGGGTTGTCGGTCAGCGCCTGAAGCTGACGCTGGAGCGCGCGGTCGTCGCGATTCGCCTGCGCGTACCAGTGCGTCCGCCGTGCAGACGCGCGCCAGAACCCGAGCGTCTGATCGGGCAAGGCGCCTCGCCCCGCAGCCGCCAGGGGCGTTGAAGCCAGCCGCATCAGGCGCAGGGCGGGCAGCCCCAGACGCCCGTGCAGCGGCCAGCGGGCACGGACGGGCAGGCAGGCAGGGTCAAGGGCAGCATCCACGAGAGCCAGGCGGCGGGCAAGGGCCGGGAAGTCCAGCGCGACCTGCGCGGCCAGGTTGCCGCCGAGTGAGTGGCCGACCAGAGTCACGCGCGCCAGACCGAGGCGAACGCAGGTCTCAGCCACCCACCGCGCCATGTCCGGCATCGTCCGCAGACCGGGCGGCAGGTCCGTCCCGCCCGTGCCGGGCAGGTCCAGCGCGACACCCCGGTGTGTGTCCGCCAGCCGGGTCAGCGTGTCCCACCAAAGTTCTTTGCTGCCGCCCCAGCCGTGCAGATACAGCAGCGTCTCGGGAGCGTCCTCTGGCCCCGCCGCCAGCGCGCCGACATCGGGCAGGGTCAAGAGATTAGCTGGAGTCGCCGCCGCCGCCAAAGTCCCCTCCCCCACCGAAATCCGCCCCGCCGCCGAAGTCACCGCCGCCGAAATCGCTGCCACCTCCAAAATCCGCCCCACCTCCGAAGTCCGCACCGTTGCTGGAGTCGGCTCCACTTCCGAAGTCTGCCCCACCGCCAAAGTCGGCGCCACTGCCGAAATCGGCTCCGCCATTCCCTGCGCTGTTTGGGTCAAAGCCAGAACCGCCGTAGTCACCGGGATAAGATGCCCCGTAACCGGGGTCGGAGTAGCCCTGATACATGGGCATATCGGTGGCGTAAGCATAGGGCGCGTAACCCGGCATGGCGTAGGCCGGCATGAGCAGACCGCCCAGCAGTTCCGCACCGACAAAGCCGGCGACCACGCCCCCCCCGAAGCCGCCCCAGCCGGCGTTCTGGTAACGCCAGTAGTCGTTATATGGGTCGTAGCCGTTATATTCATACCAGGGGACATATTGCCCGCCCTGCTGGAAGGCGAGCACCTGGGGCATCCGACCCGAGCGCAGCTCGTCAGCCTCATCCGGCGTCACCAAGACCTGACGGCTCTGGCCGCCGATGGTGAGGGTGACGGGAACGAGCGCCCCCAGCGGCGCCGGGCGGCCCGAAAAGAACGAGACGCCGCGCTGGCTCGCTGGGATCGCGGCGACTTCGGGCTGGCTGTCCGGCAGGGGCTGGGGGCGGACCGCGTCGTCACCGGGGATGCTGCCCGTGCCGCCGGTCGCTCGGTCCTGATACCGCCGCGCCTGCTCCACGTCCGCCTGGGCCTGGGCGAAGATCGCCTGTGCCCGGTTCAGGTCGGTCATCTCGGTCGCCCGGTCCATGATCTTGACGGCCTGCTCGTACTTGGCCGAGGCGGACTGGCGGAAGAGGCGGACTTGGTCCGAGTCGGGGTTGTTCTTCGGCAGGACATCCGTGTAGCCGTCCAGGTACTCGATGCCGCTCAGGACGTTCTGGCGGAGGGCCTGGATCGGCCCTCGCGCCGCCAGCAGGGTCTGCTTTTTGCGGCGCGAGGCGGCGATGAGCAGACCGCCAATAACCAGCACGACCACCAGGAACACGACCCACAGGCCTGCCGAACTGCGATACTCACGGCCATTGATGTCCGCAGCGACTGCCTGAGCAAGCGCCGCCGTCCCGTCCGTGGGGTTGGAGACGATGGCGGAAGCATACTGCCTCGCCAGACGACTCTCTTCGTCCTGATTTAACCCCTGCGTCACCACCTCGGCACCGGCCTGTCTGCCGCCCGGCAGGACGACAAGCAGAAGGCCATCTTTGTCCAGACCTAAATTCCGGTATAGCCCGCTCGCGTAGTCGTTCCGGTTTTGGTAGGAAGCAGGCAGTGCCGCAAGCACAGCGATTTTAACCCGTGTGTGCGGGTTGCCTTGGCCTTGCATTGCCGCTTGTTCTAGCTTCTGGACGTCAATCCCCTGAATACGGGGGTCTACATAGACGTTGCCAACCGATAGGGCCTGATAGACCGGATCGCCCCCCTGCTGCGCCCGGACGGCTCCCGTGACGGCCAGCAGGCACAGCAGCGGGACAAAAAATTTAGCGAAAGGTTTGCGGATCATAAGCATCTCCGAGTGACCATACGAGTTTTGGAACGGCTTCGTTACGGGGAGCCGACAGGCTGCTTTCTTCCGTATCATACCCGAAGGAGGACCTTCCATGACACTCGACGACATCCTGACGGCTTTCCGCCACCTTGCGCCGGAGGAGACAGCACTGGACAAAGACCCGGTCGGCCTGCTCATCGGCCGCGAAGCCGAGGGCGTGACCCGGATCGGCGTCTGCCTCGACTGCACGCCGGACGCAGCACACAGGGCTAGAGAGGCCGGCGTCGGTCTGATCGTCGCCCACCACCCCTTGATCTACCGCCCGCTGGCGCGCATTGGGACGGACCCGGTCTCGCGCGCCGTCGCCGCTCTGGTCAAAGCCGACATCGCACTGTACGCCATGCACACCAACTGGGACCGGGCGGCGGGCGGCATCAATGACACGCTGGCGGAGTGCCTGGAACTCTCAGATATCAGGCCGCTGGGAGCTGAAGGCGAGGCCGCCCTGCCCCGCATCGGCGACCTGTCCTTTCCGCGCCCATTGGCCGATTTCGTGCGGTTCGTCGAAGCGGCCCTGGGGTGTGCGGGGACAAGCGCCTTGCGCGTCAACGGGGTGAACCCCGCCAACATGATCACGCGCGTAGCCGTCTGCGGCGGGGCGGGGGCGGGTTTGGCCGAAGCCGCGCGGGCAGCGGGGGCACAGGCGTATGTGACGAGCGATGTGCGCCACCACGAGTTCTGGGAGGCCGAGGCGCGCGGCCTGGCCCTGCTGGACGCCGGGCACGGGGCGACTGAGACGCCAGGGATGCGCGCCTTAGTCCGGTCGCTGCCGGGCATGCTCACAGGGGTGGAGGTGGTGTGGGTGGGGGATTGATCCTACCCCCGTCCGATCCTATCCCCGGCGCGAGCGCCGACCCTTCCCTCCGAGGGAAGGGAC
>JAABUH010000562.1_pt1 | contig 52719 bp, 54 predicted proteins | sample 5559121 | NCBI WGS metagenome assembly JAABUH01 (sample SAMN10711871, study PRJNA513364) | rock metagenome | isolation source: Antarctica rocks | place: Antarctica: Victoria Land, Battleship Promontory nord | collected 2015-12-28 | reverse complement strand
TTGGTCGGGACCTACTTCACTTTCTAACGGAGGTCAAATCTGCTCCGTCAGAAGTAGGTCCCGACCAACTTCACTTTCTAACGGAGGTCAGACGCTTCGGAATCAAAATGTGGCCGATCTGACCCAAGGTCAAATCGCCGTGCGGATGGGGCCTGATAAGCACTTCTCAGTCCCGAAACGTCTATATTTTTACGGCAAAGCCAAACTGGCTCCCGCTCGAATTTTTTGCAGCAGTGTGGACTACTTTATGCAGCTCCGACGACGTGCAGCACGATTTTCGTCAAATACTTACCTTCGGAAGGCTACGCACGAGGGCTTCCTGGCGCACGGTAAAAATGTACTCCGTCGTCAAAGCTGTTGTGGATCTTGCAGACCATCAAACTCACTGCTGCTGTCGCTTCAGACTGTACTGACGAAATGTATGCCAGCTGTCTTGTAGATGCGCTCCCAGATCGAAGGTCCAGAAGATACAACAGTCTTCAGCCAGCAGGCAGCCACCGATAGGCTGCTATCTGATCATTATGAGGACGAGTTTGATCCTGGGCACAAGCAAGACTATTTCCACATCTTTCAACAGTTCAGTTGGATGGGCTGGAGTGCTTTCGGTGGTCCGTCTGCGCACATTGGTCTCTTCCAGAAGGTGACACCTTTTCACTAGACCTGCAGTCAAGGTGACTGTTGCAGCAGCATCATAAGACAACGTCACATCTCTGCACCTGGCATGCGGGTTGCAAGTCCAGCAGCAGCAGGTGCTGAGCTTGCAGCAATGTGCAAACTTGACAGCAACAATCTTTTCAAAAAATGTTTTGCTCATTAGTACTGACAGCCTGAGGTCATGCTCACTGTACAGGTTTTGGTAGAGAACCTCAAATGGCTGACACCAACCCTTTTTCTGGAGCTGCTGGCATTGTGCCAACTCATGCCTGGCCCAACATCTACACAGATGTCCTTTGTTATCGGCATGACTCAGCAAGGTGTGACTGGGGGTTTGCTGTCGGGTAAGTACTAGGCTTCTGTCTACAACACCAAGTAGTGTAATGTGCTCAAGCAGAGTGTGCAATCACATACCCACACACATGTCCATTCAGCATACTTGATTTGATGTTCCTCGGCAGCGCTGAAAGCTTTGTATTGAGAGCAAAACTGAACATGTTGAGCATTTTGCATGCCTGCAAAAATGTGTTGAAGGGTTTGTAAAGCTGAAGGCTGCTTGTAGTGCTGCGGAGTGACAGCATCAAAGTGTTGAAGCAGCTTACATGCTGGCACTTGTATGTGCAGGCCTTCTATTCCAGCTTCCAGGCCTGTTGCTTGCGGGGGGTTGTGGAATTGGCGCTGCCAACTTTCTGAAAAACCCAGCACCCTGGCTACGTTGTGTGACCAGTGGAGGTGAGTTTACCCACACGCCTTTGCTCATTCTGGCAGCCTCTCAAAGATAAGCGGCAATGCTGGGCTGCTCTAGTGAATGGATTGCTGACATACTGTAAGGTAACCCAGCTGTGCCACGACCTTTGATGTGCAGGCCTGGCAGCTGTGGGAGTCGCTTTGGTGGCAAGCGCAGCAAAGTCTCTGACACACAGCACCTGTAAGAACAAGATCACTCTGGCCATCAATGCCACTACAGCCGCCATAGTCTGTTACTACAACCCAACTTGGGTTTTCCCGCTCTTGCTCATCAGCGGCGGTCTTGTCACTTTGCTTTCAAGCCGTGATCATGACACTCCAGCAAGGCACAGTGAAGACTGCACTGACAGCTTTGGGATAGGGACAGGGCTCGGCAGTGCTTTGGTGCTGATATGGATCTTGCTTTTAGCAGCATCTGTGTTCATCTTGGAGGGCACACCATATGCACTGTATCAAGTGTTTCATTGGTGGGGAACATTTTTCAAAATTGGGTCCTTGATCTTTGGAGGCGGCCAGGTGAATAGCAACACCACCTGCTCTGCACCCTTACTACCTGTTGCATGACGAAAGAGTTTACTGATCAACACAGGCATGCTTGCCACCGTTACGTCGTTGTGCAGCCTGTTGTGACGCCGGCATGTGAGCCAACTCTCCAGTTAGAAATGGCAAAGGCAAGGACCTCAAACTCCTGCAATGGTATAACAGACGTTTGCGCTGTGCAGGTTGTGCTGCCAATGCTAGACAGCGCAGTTGTTGAGCCAGGGTGGATTAGTGAGCCAGACTTTCTGACTGGCATTGCCCTTGTCCAAGCAATGCCAGGACCCTTGTTCAACATTGCTGCCTATGTTGGTAACCGCTCTACTCTTTGTTATGGACGCTCAAACTGTAGCGTGTACTTTGAGTTTACAGACCTGTCCTTATGCTGCTGCTGCTTTTGTGGTGCTGCTGCTCTTGTGGTGCCGCTGCTCTTGTGATGCTGCTGCTCTCCTGCTCTTTTATCCAATCCATAAATGTATACAACCTGGATTGTAGCTTTGCTCTGACCAGCACGCCTTGTCTGCATGATTGGAAGGCCTAACCTGTGTCAGGCATGGCACATTATCGAGTTCAAATTCGTGTTGACATTATTATTATTATTAAATTAGTGTTGGGCTATGAGTGATGAACTGCACCTCCTGCTTGTTGCCTACCCTATTCATCTCACAAAGCAGCTGCAATAAATATTGCATGGCACTGCAGGTGCAATCATTGCAGCAAATGCTAACATGAGTGGTCTCACCGGTATCATGACCTGCTGGGTGGGCCTCTTTGCGCCTGGCATTCTTCTGATTTATGGTCTCTTGCCATGGTGGGCTAGGTTTCGGCAGCTTGACATATACCGCAGGTCTGTTGCGTCTCTGAGCAACTTTGCAACCTAGCTACAAGTTCAGGACGCACAGTGATTGTGTTTGTAATCCTCCTGAACACGTGAAGACATGCAGTTGATGAATGAATTGTCTTAGGGGAAGACACGTACTTCATGAATGAATGAATGGTGTATGTATGCAGGGCATTGCCAGGAGTGAATGCTGCTGCCATTGGTTTGATTGTTGCAGCTGTGTTTCAGCTTGGGCTGAAAGTCCATGCAAACAGCCCATTTCCGGCAGCAACTGTGAGCATTGGTAGGTGGCTCTGCTGCTATGCATGGCAACAAATTTATCAAGGCAACACTGCAAGCCTTTGTTTGAAATGCTTGAATTGCAATCATGGCATGGCCATCTTGCACATGTAGCATGCATGAGCATCAAAACGACCTCAAATCATTTGCTGACTACATTACAGAAAGGATGACATGCTGCAGGCATTGTGGGATTTGCGCTCGTGGATGCCTTGAGTGTGCCCTCTGCGCTTGCTGTGCTTGTCGGAGCTGTATTAGGCTTGGCTGGATGGGTGTGCAACCTACATTGAGCACGCCTGCTTGCCTACATAAGCACATCACATGCAAAGCCCAACAATGTGTGCAGCAACAACGCTTTTGGCAATGCGCTTTCAAGCAAAACTGAGGCAACTGTGATGGCATGCATGATATGAAAGCTGGTCATGGCTGACATGCATGCTGATGACACACTGCAATTGAAGCATTCAACTTGTGATGCAGAGCTGTCGGTCATGCAGGAAATCTATGTGCATCACTATAAATGCGTTGCACGTTATTTGATTACTCTGACCTGCAGCCAGAATGGATACGCTGCGGGAACTGAGCACCCACAGCAACTTTTGCCAGAGAAGATAGCTCGACCGTTCTGTGCAAATTAGCTCCCATGTACATTCATCGTGCCATGCTTGCAAAGTCGTCTACCAAGCAAAGCAGTGAACTGCTTGCATGCAAAACCATATCAGATAGCTGCTCCAAATGCTGCATGATCATGACTGACAGAGGTTTGTCAATCGTACAAGGCTCTCTTCCAAGACAGTACACTATAACACTCAGCAACAAGCTGCTTACATAGACTGCACAAGGAGTCGACTGCATGCAAGGTACTTATAGTGGGACAACCATGTCTCCTTATCTATATTGCTAATCTCGATAAGGAAGTTGGAGTCAATCGTCTTCGCAACGGGGATGCAGCCGTCCCCTTGTAGCTGAATTGCAAGAATCTCCTAGTGGTTGGGGGTAGCACACTTCCACGAAACTGGTCGTTCGGGCTCGCTTGAAAAGCACATGCACCAATCAAGGCCTGCCACAGGGATGGATTCTGATCTGAGGTGCATGGTGCGAGATGCCTGCGCGACGTTTGAGCTCGATACCGCTGACGACGTACCGTCGCAATACATGCTAAATTAAAGGTGTACCCGCGTCATTGGTTCATAGTGATTGTGCTCGTGCAGCGACGATTCGTTTCGAAGTCTTTGGCCACAACGTATCGAGCCTGATCAATACGTTCTACGATTGACTGCTTGCATACAACAGACGCGGTCGACAGGCCTTAAGCCTCTGTGCACAGCCGGTCTGGGCATAAACGTATGAGGCAACCAGCAAGGGGCGTTGTGCTGCCTGGCGCTATCACCAGCTGGGCTTAAGTCAAAGCATGCTCGCCGCCGCTGCGTGCAAGTCTTTGGCACCAGCTTTGTTGCTGTTGCTTCTGGGCTGCACTGGGATCACGTCAGCTGCGCCAGGAGATGTCGCTGCGGCTGCTGTGGGGCCTGCAGCGACAGGTCTTTGCCAGGAGCCTATTGTACTTGAACCAGGAGTCAGTTCGGTTCACTGCATTTCTCCAGCAATTCGCATGATTCCTGGCCAGGTACAGAGGATCTGTTGACCTTACACTTCTTCATAGCACTTCCTTCATAGCTACTGTGTGGCTGGCTGGCAGAGACCTAAGCTTCATATGTCTTTGTACAGGTCATAAACATCAACTTGCTCTATCCCAACCCATTTCCTGCAGACCAAACGGTAGCCATCATAAACCAGACAGCACAACTTATACATGTAGCAGACAAGCTGCCAGTCACACCAAATGAGGTGGGCAGCTGCTCTTTGGCACAAAAGCATTGCCACGCCAAGCACGGTGGTCATGTGTCTTGGCGCGCACATGTGCGCCCTGTAATAGGTTTTCATCGTGCACATGCGTACATGACCCTGCATGTGTGTGTCAGGACCAAATACACCTGTGTACAACTCTGTTGAGTCTTCACGCCTGTACATCTATCTTGCTTTTTCACCAGTTTCCTTGTGCTGCAGGTGTATACGCATCACTTTGTGACAGTGGATACGCTGATGGTCCCCCCTCCCACAGGACAAGGCTTGATGGTCAGGCCTGCCTTCTCTGAGCAGCACCGCCTGCTTGTCCCAGCCAACATGCTGGAGTCTGAGATCTCTAGGTGACCATTTGGCAAGCTCAGCCTTGCTTCTGTACCACATGTTCAACATGAAACCTAGAGCTGCAGCAGCTGTCAGAATCCAAATGGACAAGTCTTTCCATGGCGTGCCAAGCCAGCAGCAGCGCGTGCAATGTGCAAGCGTCAGACGCTGTGTGCTGCACTGCCTGTGGGCTGCTTGACCCTGCAATGCAACCACATGCAATACAAGTTTGTCAAAGCTGGTTTCAGACGTCATGTCAGGGCTGTGTTATGTGTGCAGGACAGTCAACATCCATTTGATCAACACTTTAGGCGTAGAGGATGTGGCGTCTTGTATAGAGTGCCGGTGTCCGCCTGAGCTGGAACTGAAGAATGGTGGTGGAGTGCTGTGCTGCACTGACTGCCCTAGTACATCTTCGCGGGGCGTCATCGAGTATGCAATGGAGTACACCACAATTTACAGGTATGGGTCATAGGTTGTGTATAAGGTTTTGTGCAAGCACTCATCATCGTGCTGCATGTAGTCAGGCAATGGCACAATAAACAGTTTATTTGCAGCTGCATGCATCTGTGCACATGGTAACAAGGCCAAGGTCAGTGTCTCATTGTGTACTGCTCTTGCGCTTGTTACCTTGTGCATGCATGCATGCAGCTGCAAGCAAATATGATTGGTGTGTCATCACCACCATGAATTCTGCTAGCATAGGCTTGAATCAAGGCATAAAGGGACAGCATCCGTTGACGTTTGCTTGCTTTGTTCTACATGTTCGTAACCCCAGCTTGGTGGAAACATAAGCTGAGTATTGAAACTGACACACAACATGCACCTCAGGCACCTACAGCTGAGGCAGTGTGTGAATGGCTGCAGCCAGTGGTAGTAGTATTAGCTGTGAATCAGTTGACACATGTCGTCTACAATGTTGTGTCAACTGATCAGATACGGCTGTGCATGCACATTGTCTACAATACAGAGTGAAAAAACAGCGCTAGCATGTCGTGGTTGGGGTTGCACCTGCCTTGGAACTTTTGCAGCCGCCTCGAAGTGTTCCACCGGTGCCTTACAAGGGCAGACAGATTGCTGGAAGGATGCACAATATGTTTGAAAAGTGTTCAGTTCCAGCTTTGTTGCTGTCACACTATTATCCACTGCTGACATCAACCATAGCTGCTCATCAGCCGTCACCACTGCTGACACCAAGTTTCAGCATTATTGTCAGCAATTGTAATTGGTGATGAGCAGCAACAGTCGATATTTAGCAATGGACCTTGCAAACCAGACGTATCCCACAGTAGTCTTTTTACGATAAGTTTGAAAAGCAAGCACTCATATTTGTCAAACCGCACTCTCTCTTTGGCCACATAACCAACGCCCATACCTTATCTTGTCTGGTCTGATGTCAAAAACACAATAGTCTAGCACCCTAGCTGATGACAAGGCAAGATGGAATGCAGGAATAAACACTGGTGCAGGAGCTCCACCTCTGGCCTGTGATAGGACTGATGACTTTGCTTCATATTGACAATGTCTCTGCTGGTGCAATTGAAGGGCAGATGGCTATTGTTGCAGCATGTAATGTACTGTTACATCCTTGGACCATCTGAGCATGATGTTCCCACCCACTTAGGCTTGTTCCTTTTGCATTTTGGGACTTGTCGTACATGGCTGTGCTGCAGATCTGCACAGCACAGTTACACCACTCAGCAGCTGGATGTGTTGCAGACTTGCACCCTCAGTTGTTGAGTACGGCAAAATTGCCATGCAATATGCAGCTTAAGCATGCATGGCAAGTTTGCCAAAGATGTAGCATCGCAAGGCACGGTTGCCCTGCTGGGAAACGCATCTTATACTGCAGTGCTGATGTACAGTGCAATCCTGCTGCTTGTTTAGGCTGTTAGCAGAGAGGTTGCCATTACCAGGAGTAGCATTTACTTGCTGGTCGCACCGCCAAACTTGCAACTTGAAAGATGCTGCTCCTCCTGATATGCTCCTGAGTTAAGCCTGATAGCAACGATCAACAAAGAATAGTGATGACAGCAAATAATATGTGCAATAAAAGCGAATAAACAGAATGCCATTGATATCAGGCCAGACATGCACGACGCTGCAATAGCCATTTGACAGGATGGACAGAGCTCTACTGCAGCACCAGCTCTACAGCACCACTACATTAGAGCTGCAGCAGCAACGGCGTGTCTGCAAGCTGCCATTAGCAGTCTATTGTTGCACAGATGTGAGTACCCCACAGCCATGTTCTGCTGTTCTCCGTACTGTGTGTACATCAGTGGTGTACAGACAATAGTGTTGTGCGACAGCCCAAATATGCCCCAGCAAGACACAGCGGCGTGGAAAGGATGAGAGTGTAGGCATAACGCCTTCCAGATTGCAACTCGACTACATCTTCATTGTCCAGCAGCTGGTGACTGAAAACCTACCCCTTCAACCAAAACCTATTGCTAGTCTTTATGATGTGACTGGACTGCAACCCTAAATCTTCAACCATAACCCATTGCTAGTCCACGTGATGTGACCCGGGCAGATCCACCCTAACACACTGATGTCTTTTCACACTCCAACTGACACTCAGAAGCATGAATTACATATGAAACAAACACCAACAGAGATCAAGGGTATGGACAGCAGCAAACTTGCGTGCTGTTGCTAGTTGCTGGAACATTTGCACGGCAGATGCAACTTGCTGCAAAGGCTGTGTGGTTGGTCACCATCACACCTAGACATGCTTGTAGACTCAAGAGCAACAGAAGCATGTGCTAGGCAGGGGAATAGGCCTTTGTGTTTTGTTGCAAAAGAGGAGATCACGTAACCTCTTCGTAGGTTTGTGTACCCACAGAGCACAAACCTATGTTGCGCTGCAACCATCGGCAGTGCCACTGAGTTCTGTTTGTTGAAGCTGGCAGTTTTGGACCTGTTCTGCTGCAAGTACCTAAGACTTTTGCTTTTGATTACAGCAGATATTGATATTATCACCCATTATTTACGACATGCTTGACAACAAGTTTTGTTGGCCACAAAGCTGCCATCCAGGCTGATTCTGATTTCCAATAGCTTTCATGCACCTGGCTGCAGGATGCACCCTCTGTGCTGTACGTTTCACACTATTGGCAATGCCAAGCAACAGCAATCAGCAATTTCATTGCATGCAGGGTGGTAGAGCCAGAAGATGAAGTAGTGCCATTGCGACTGGCCAGAATAGACGCAGCCAGGGGCATTGGGGAGCGTATTGAGTACGAGGTTCCCATGGACCCTGCAGGTATGGGACGAGCTCCTGACCCTAAACACTGCTGTGGTTGTCTGGTCGCTGAAGCACCTCCTGAATGTGTAGAGCATGCACACCTGTGCACATGCATGATCAATATTGCCATTGTCTGCTGCATTGCTGCATTGGCATACATAAGCTTGCAATGTATGTAAACATGTATGTATAATATGTATATAAAAATGCTTATATTCAAATTTGTATAGATTTGTATACAATATACATAAGTTTGCAATGCATGCAACGTGGTCAATGAGTCATCATAGCGTCAACGAGTCAATTTTCATTAACCAGAGTCATGATGCACCATGCATATGCTTTGCAGGCAGGGAAAATGTGGTCGACTGGGATTTCACGCTGAATGAGTTGGTGCCTGGAGAGCCCCTGACAGCACCTGTGCAAGCCCTCCGATGTGATGGCCATCAGCATGCAGGTCACTAGCTTGCACTTCCTGCAAAATCTGCCTCTGCACTGCAACTCTGCCTCTGCACTGCAAACTCTGCCTCTGCACTGCAAACTCTGCCTGTGCATGTCATCAAATGCATCAGATTTTGCAGATAGTGCAGCTATGTACGTATGCCTTTTCCTCTGCATGCCTTCAGACGCGTTTATGTAGGTATGGCATTTTCATGCAACTGCAATGATTGCTGGCTGTGCACTACAGGAGCCATTTGCCTGGAGCTGTATGACAGGAGCAGTGGAGCCAAGATCTGTGACTCATGCCCACAGCTGGGCTCCCTTCCAAGTAGGCGTCTGCTCCTGCCTGTTCATGTCTGAGAGCCTCAGGGTTCTGTTTGGATGTTACCATTTCTTTCACTATTTTTGTCACTGAAGCTCCTGCTTGACCTCCAGTATGTGCTGCTGCATGCTGCTAGTGCTGTCCACTGCAAATGAGCCATGATTCCCCTCATGCTGTGTCAATGTAACACTTGTGTTGTACAGTGTTTTGTAGACGTCTGCATGCCCTCATCAGTAAGATACATCCGCACCATCAAAAGATCAGCGTCTGCGACAGCTCTGAGCACAGAAGCATGTCAGACATGCTGATGAATGCGCACATGCAAGGCAGTCAGCCATCCAAAACACCCTCAAAGGCCCTGTGCCCCGTGACAGCTGTCAAGAATTTCGAACTGCCCTGCAGCTGCCAAGGGGGACATGGAGTTTGTGATGTCCATGTCCACCAGCAATGTCACACCCACATACCAAATAGACCCAGAGCAGCAGCTGCGCATCAAGGCCCGCTACAATGCCACAGTGCGACATACAGGTATGCTGCCTTACGCTGTCACCCTTCAGGGCGCTGGTCTGTTTTGAATGAACAGGTACCGTCTAACTGTGTATATTGGCAGTGCAGTTGGATTTGTCCCCATGTGATGCAACTCAAGGCAGCATCATGACAGCTTGTGTAGTTCATACCAGAGCTGATCTGCGTGCATTGAGCATGGCAAATTATACAGCGCGAATTGTACAGCGCTACCAAAGGGGCGTTGCTAAATCACTTGGAATGTGATCTTGCTGCAGCGCTACCAAATCAAGAGAAGCAATACATACGTGGCTCAACACCCAATCAGAGGAACATCTAAAGACTCTAGCTCTCCTAATTATATCGATGCTCTCTTGATGGTGTTGTTCCTTTCAGCAAATCTTCATCCTCTGGAAGTTTGATGTCTGTGGTCCCTCAGTTTGTTGTGTTACGCACCCATTTGGGGGTGATGTTGCTGCAGGGGTGATGAGCATCATGTTTCTGTACTACTCAGAAGAGCAAACGGTGAAGGGCTCAGAGGTGCAGGCACACACCATGGACACCAACCTCATCAGCACTGGAGAGTTTGGAATGAAGTTTCCCTCTGTCCAGGAACATATGTCCACCAGCTGTCAGGATGAGTTCTTCAAGGTACGCATTTAGTCAAGGCTGCTGTCAGCACGTTTCATCATGCTGTACAGTGTAGCTTGCAGTATGGCTTACTATGTATTCTGTCTCAGGGTTTAGTATGTGTCACAAGCAGCACCTTCATGCAAGCAGTTGTATGACGCATGTTGGTGCCAGGATTGAGAGGGGGGAGAGAGGGAAGGGGGGGGGGGGGGGGTACGCATGCATGCCTGTGATGTTTGGGAACATGTGGCTGCTGTGGGCTGTATACTCAAGTGATGCAAGTTGTTGCTCAACTTTGGATCCAGCATGGCAGGCTGCAGCTGCTATCTCTTTGACACAAATCAATAGCGGCCTGTCAGCCAAGCTTACCTAATTTTGGTGCCATATTACACGGTCTTTCTGACTCGGGCCACAGATAATGGCTTGACGTCTGTCATGCAATCTACAGGTCTTGAGTATGGCCCCAACAAAAAGCACAGCTGCACCTCACTGTCTGTCTGTCTGTCTGTCTGTCTGTCTCTTCCCCTCTGCAGCTGAGAGTGGTCATATTGCTCAGGTGTGGAGCGTGTGCCCAATTGACAGCAGCAGCAGCTTGAGAGAGGAGAATGCCATCGTCTGCTGCAGCATGCTCGGAGGGCTGACTGCTTCCAAGTGCCTCTGTGATGAAGTGGGCCACGCTGAGCCCGATATGCTGCAGTTCATAACTGGATGGCAGCAAGTGTGCAGTACAGAGACCCTCACGAAGGTGAGGTCGGTGTCTTTGCATCATGCCTGGTGAAGAGCTTTCATGAAGGCGCATGAGGTGTCTTGGGCATTTGCAGCTTTCTTGTCACATGCAGCAAGCCTCTGCTCTGTGTGGTGCAGAGGCATCACATGCTGATGGCAGTGTGCATACAGTGTACTATGTTGTATTGTGTGTGCGTATATGTATAGTTGCATTGCATCACACTGTGACATAGTACATGGCATACAGCATGATTTGTCACATGTAATGTCATCAGGGCAACTTTTCTCATGTCGTCTTTGCTGAAATGTGCACTCTGTGACACAGCAGCAGTGTGCGCACCTGACCTGCATCCAAACTTAGGTTGCAATTTGTCACCTGCATTTACTGTATTTGAGGAAGATCTTGCATATAGAGATGCCCTTGCATCCAGAGATATGTGACTGCTTCACCACATGCAGCAAATTCAGGCAACAAAATGCAGCCTAAAGTTGATGCAGGTCAGGTGCGCACTTCTGGGTCTAGACTCCCACTGTGAGACAGATGCCACAAATTGGCACTTCTATATTCCCAAAGACTACGACTACTGTGTCTGCAGGAGTTCTCTGCTGCCTGTCCAGCTATGAGAGATGAAGAGTACTGGGCCTGGTCCAACATCTACCTCTTCGTCTCCCCAAATGATCTCAACATACTCACCACAGAAGCCAAGTACCTGTCTGCCGGCTTAGTCATGATGTGGAGCAACTGCATCAGCACCGTGCTCTTCTTCCTGCTGGTGCAAAAGGCGCTCAAGAGGATACTCAAGGAGAGGTTCACATCTCTGGAAGTCCACGAGCAGTTCATTGTCTCGACGCACATCATCCTGGTTACCATCTTCGTACTGCAGCTGTTACCGTACAGTTACCTGATGGCACGGCTGCTGTTCAGCTCCCAGTTCACAGACATCCTGCAAAGCCACTACCGGATTTTCTTCTGGTCTGTGTCCTGCCATGGCATGCTGTACCTAGTTGAGGGGGGCTTCAGGAGTGTCGTCAGGCTCAATTCCCTGCTGCTCTTGCATCATGTTCTGTTCTTTGTGATGCCCATTCTGCTGTTCATCAGCGGCAGAGTGCTTGTCTTCAAGGCGGGCTATGTCCTAGACCTGTTTGCAACGTATGAATTTGGCCTCTATGCAAGTCTGATTTTGCGGAGGTTGAGAGCGCCCACGCAATTGGTTCAGCTCTCACTTGCTGGCGGCGTCGGCGTTTACGCTGTAACTCGTGTGGTACAGTTCATCATTTTGTGTGGCCTGTTTCTGGGTACTTTTGACGTAGAAAAGGGGGACAAGTGGTATTGGATTACATTGGTAGTCACTGTTCTGCTGGTTGTCATTCAGAACTTCACTTTCATCATCTACTATGGTATGTACACTCGGCTGTACAAGACCAATGCTGACACAGCTAGGAAAGGCAGGTACTCCCCAGTAGCCGAAATCTGCCCCCCAGACTCGGATTCCATTGAAGCAGGGGTCAAGGGGAACACCACCCATATCACGGACAGTGCAAAGGGTTTGTGAGACAGTGAGTTGATACTGAGCGAAAGTTAGTTGAGCAGATTAGGGATTGCAGCAGTGTCTCGCATGCTTGTTTGTAAAGCGTGTAGCAAGACGCTTGCTTGGAAGATTTAATTGTTGCTGCCATGTTTTGTGACTGACGTGTGGTGACAACTGATTCGACAGTACTATCTTGACATCTAAATCCTTTATTCTTTGCATCTGTTGATCACTACTACTCATGATTCCCAGCAGGAGTGCAAATTTGATACCAGATTTGACCTTTCATTTCAGTTAGTACAGTTCCTGTAACAATTGTCAGGTACACCATTAGATCTCTAATCTGCGGTTACGGTCTGCAAGGGGTCCAAAGCCTGAGTAGATGCTGCCAGATGGGGGGTCGTTTTCTAGCATTGCTTCGTGTCATTGCTTTGCATTTTACCTGCATGGCATCACATACACATCATGTGGGAAGTCTGCATGCATAAATAATAACGTATTGAAGCCTCATCATTTCAGTCACGTATATATGTCAGAAACAGCAAAGCCAAGCACTGAACAAAAACAGAATGCTGATTTACTGGACAAAGGGTAAACGTGAGCTTGTAGAACAGCAGCGGTATGTCTCCTAATCTTCCTTTGCTATGCTTGGTGCCTTGCCGTTGCTGCAATCTGGCTTCGCTCTGCTTGTCCAACCTACATTTGCAACCTTGTGGCATGCCTCGACCTTGCTGACTCTCAAGATGATCTGATGTCTGAGGAGAGGCAGAAACATCACTATCTTGACGTGAACATCCGTTTCATACTGGAAATCTCAACTCACAATCGCCTAAGGGACTAGCACCAGGAATACGTGGTCACATGGCATGCAATGCCCGGTCATCAATAGCATCTGACACGAGCCGTAAATCCTGGAGTGTCTGGCAACAAGCAACATGGTGCATGACTTGATGCACTCATGCAAATGCCTGTGTAGTTTCCAGTGAATCATGTGTTTGTATGACTTGTCCCATCAGGCAAGCAATACTCATCTTTGTGCTACAGAGCATGGTGGTGCACTGCGAGGCTGCACCACAAGGATCATCAGTATAGGTTGTAGACAATTGCGACAGCACAGACACGATTGGCTGCAGTACAATCAGGACAAGGATGTACATCTTCAGCCAACCAACTAGGTTGTACAGATGTGCCAGGGTTAACAGTGACCTGACCAAAAACATCAGTACTAAGCATTATTATCATGTCTACATAGTCTGAAACAAACTTGTACACAATCATATGATCCTTCTGGGCAAAGAAGGATCGCATTGACGGGGTCCTTCCATGTTGAGCAGATGGCAGCTTTGAAAGGGCAGGGCTGTCTCAGCCAAGCAAAGCCCTGTCGTAAGCCACTGGCTGTTGCCTGTGAAAAAGCCATGCTGCCAAAAGGCAACACCTGTGAAGTCTGATGAAGTCTGACCTCCAGTTGCTGACTGCCTCTTGCAATGGTCTGGAATGCCAAACACCAAGCAAAATCTGCCTCTGAGCCAAAGGCAAGTTGATCACAGTTTGCCCTTCAGTGGTGGTTCCCAAAGGCCTTGCTGATTGCCTCTGGGAAGGGGGACTGTGAGCCAAACGAGCCTACAAAGTGCCTTTGTCCCGGCGTCCCAAAAGGCTGTATACTGATTCGGGGACTCAGACTCTGACTTCTACTCTGGCTTCTTGACATGGTCACTGGTGGGGTGGCTGCAGTAGATACTTGTGGAATCACACCTGCAGCAAACAGATTTGTCACCTGAACCTAGGGCTCCATTTGCAGTTTATAGTCAAAGTCTAGGGGTTGACTTTGAGATCTCAGACAACAGCTTTGCAGCTTCACAGCTCTGCAGCTTCACAGCTCTGCAGCTTCACAGCTTTGCAGCTTCACAGCTGCACAAACTCACAGCTGTAGTGCGACAGGACCAATGACAAAAACAGTTACAAGAGAAGGAGCTTAATTGTGCGTCATGAGCACAGGCTCTGAGTGCTTGTAAGCTGGAATGGGGGCAGTATCAGTGAAATCTTGCAGGTGACAAATTGCACAGGAGATTTTGCTTATAAGACCCTAGTGACATCCTGGCTGGTGTTTGGTGCCTAGTGTTCCCTGCAGATGGAGGCTACATTGGCAGTTGACATACGCACAAATAATAGTCCTCAGGCAAATGCAACAAGCCCTGATAGGGTGCAGGGAGCTTTACATTAACACCATTGCTCCTCTCTACACATGCATCACACTCCTCTACACACACATACACCATTATGCTTTTCTACCCATACAGCCACCATATTACCTACACATACATACGCTATCATGCATTTCAAGCTTAAACATACGCAACCGTTCTCAGATCTCTGCATAGCAGTATGATAGGTTTGGCCTGTACCTAACACACTTGCTTGTGTCTCTATACCATGACTTACATAGCGTCACCACATACAGAGAACACCTTGCTCGTCAAGACTCAATACTCAGCAAGAGGCACTTGTTCCTTTGCAAGGGAGCAGAAGGCTCACCTGAGCTCAGGCTGTACATATAGCCTAGGAAGACACATGCTAAGCTAATGTGTGCTTGATCGAGGAAGACACATGCTAGGCTAATGAGTGATTGATTGAAGAGCTGACCTGGTGTGCTGGCCTGTGCTTGTTCACCATCATTGCCGGCATTCAGAGCCTGTTCTAGGTCTGACACCAGCTCGGGCTGCTGCTCATGCCTGTTGGCTGCCTGTATGGCTAGAGAATCTGATCGTGCCTTGTCCGCCTCGCCTTGCCAGTCAACCCTCAGCATGGAGATTGCGCACAGGGCAGCTGCAGACATGAGTCACAATTCTGGTACTAATATGGCAAGAGGCTATACATCAGGTACAGTGCATGTGCACTTATGATTCGCCCTCAGCCCATTCTTAAGCATCATGTGTGCACGCATGGCAGAAGCACGCATGGCAGATGCACACATACATAACAAGGTGCGCCCCACAGGCCCTATCACACCCTATGTAACACATGTGCTGCAGGCAATTCACAGCTGGTTGACTGATTGATGCAACAGCAGTCAGCATCTTCTGGAGCATTGTCAACACACAAGTTGAGTGCGACTATACACCGCAGGAAGACTCAGACACCAGGCAAACCGGCTCAACTGACAGCAGGCTGCCTGCAATGACTACAACCCTTTCACATGTGTGTCAGCTGATTGAGTCAGAGATGCCAGACAGAACAGGGCAGGGCTCTCACCAGTCACAGAAATGCCCCAGAAGATGCCCCACCATATGCCTGCCAGCCCAAAGTTGGCTTTGAAGGTGAGCAGGTATCCGGTGGTGAAGCCCACAACCCAAAAGCCAATGATGTTGAACCACATCAAGGATGCTTGCCGCCCAAGGCCCCTGCAATATATTGTATAATCTAGAAAAGCAAGTATCTGAAACACCAGAGAATGCAGGAAACACCAAATACAACTTTTGAGCCATTTGAGAAACGCATTGGCTCAGTGTCTCATAGCAGAGCAAGGAGTGAAGGGCTGGAGAAGGTCTTACAGAAAGCCACTTGACAGCAATTTGCCTGGTAGCTATGCAGAGGAAGTGGGGGGGGGGGGGGAGTACACAACCTTAGGCAAAATTACATTGGGGTTTCTGAAAGTGTGCAGGGACCACAGCTTGGTTGCGCATGTACCAAGCCACAAGCATCTGTTGACTAAATGCACAGCTGGTCTGTATCAGCTGAGCGTAAGAAGGAAGGGCAGATGCTGGGGTTCAGAGGGGTGGGTTCGGGAGGGATCACAAAGGCATGAGAGGGGGACAGCTTTGCTTACAACCCATCACGTATATTGATCATCATGCTGGCAGCATTTACAGCATAAGACAACTACCACAGCTGACTTGAACCACATAAAAGATGAAGCGTTTTGAAGGGCAAACAGCGGTGCCATCTGCAAAGCATCAAAGTTGACTTGCATGGCATAAGAGATCATGTGTTGCAAAGGGCAAAGAGTGAGCCTTTCTGCAAGGTAGCGCATCTGACTTGAACAGAACAAGACATCATTCAATTTGCAGGACAAACAGTGAGCCTTATGCATAGTGCCAAACAGCATGACAACTCCTTTCCACAAGTCACCTGAGCACGCCTGAGGCCACTCCATAGATGCCGTCTGTCACTTGGTAGCCTGCACAGATGGGAGCTACTGACGCAACCTCTCGACTCACTCTTGCATCATCCACGAACAGAGGGCCTATCCTGTTCTTGAAGATGAGAATGCCTGCAGCCTCCAGGGTTGTGAAAGAACAGCCCAAGGCAACTGCCACATACCCTGCATGACACATAGTTGCATCAGAAGGTGGATGCAGACTAGAAACTGGCTAAACACATTGTTTAAAGCTGGACATCAGACTTTGGGGTGTACAAGATGGCAGTAATGCTGGCTGGATGCATGAGACACATAGCCGTGCAACAGTCCCTCTCATGTGCAACATAACATAAGACAGCAAAGAAGCAGTTGAGGCAGGGGATGAACATATCCCAAATGCTAGACATGCAGGTCGCTGTCAGCTCTCTGTCAATGGGACAACTTGTATTTTTATTCAGAGAAGACTACTAGCGTGATTGCATTGACTTCATCTGAGGAAGTCTTCAACTTCTGTTTAGACACAGAGCATCTTTGAAGCTTTCTCGGCCGTAAGCAGGACAGGCTGAGTAACATACGTGCACAAGGACACCTGTGCAATGTTTCTTTGCCCTTGTTGAAACAAAGACACCTTCCATAGAGCAGCGTTTCTTTGGACAGCCAAGCACACTGTAGCAGGCTGAGTATGCTACGCGTAACAGTGTCCTATACGTTGCAGTACCCTACATACTACACCTTACAGTCTGCTACATGTCACAAATTGCTACACAGTATATAATGCTACAAGCTATTGCACATGTGATAGAAGCAGAGTCTGCTGTGCGCTTGCCTGCTAGCTTTGCCTCAGACGGTCTGTTTGCGCCCACAAGATTGCCCACCCTGATGGTTGCAGCAGTGGATACACCAAAGGGAAAGCTCATGTAAATGAAGACACAGAATGTCAGTAGGATGGAGTGAGCATCCACCTGTGCTTCACCTGCACATCACACATCACTTGTTATTTATACAAACACTTCACAAATGAATCTACCGACCATATAAAGTGGTGGGTCTCAACACATTAGTATTTCTGGGACATATGCACACACACCTGCAGGGTGCGTGAATGGAGTGTTGCAAATGTGGTGGACTGCTGCAGACAATTTGTCACAGCTGGCAAAATACAACGTCAAAACCAAGATGATCAAGAGGCTGTTCGAGCAACTTACAAGCTGACATGTGACACACATAGTAGGCAGACTCAAACTGCATGCAGACTATTGCTGTACAAACCTATCTCACAGAGCGCTAGGGTTTACATGTCAGAAAAACATGCAGCGTAGGTATGCATGCAGTGTTACCTGAGCATATTGTCAATGCAATAAACAGCAAGGTGATACACATTGTTGGGGCAAGCAGACTGGCAATATGCGGTATGCAGACAGGACTGTCATACCTAAAACACTGGCCATCACAGTGGTGACATCAAAACTGGCAGCATCTACCCCCATCATGACCCCCCCCTGGCAGCCCCAAGGCCAAAAACCTGGTCATGACTTTGGGTGAAACCCCATGCCGCACTGCTGCCATTGCAGAGGCATACGTCACTTCTGACTTGGGATCTTTCTTCTGCAGCAATCCCATCACAATTAGTCAAAAAAAGTTGATGTCTGCACATTAGCAACAAACAGTCGATTTTCATGTGATGCCTGAGTGATTTGCATGTGTGAACAAATTGAGAGGTCAGGCAACTGACCTGAATCTTGATGTCTTGCTCAGTGGTGGTTGCACCAGCCTTGCTCAACCACAGCAGCCAGCCTATAAAGCACTACGATTTTAGTGCACACCATCAGTCATCTGGCACGTGAGTAATTTGGCGCAGCTTCAATGCTGTCATGAAGCTTACCACACAGCAGGACCAGCAACAGTGTACGTGCCACTGAAGTTGCTAGTGCTGCTCCCCAAAAGTCGTAGTAGTGCACAAGCACCATATTGATTGGAACATTCAGCACAGCTGTCATGACAGTCATGATGGCTGGAGCCCACACATGATTCTGAACTTGCATGGCCTGCACATCAGCACCAAACAATGACAACTTGCAGTTGAACAGGAGCCGGCGCAAGTCAAGGCAGGCACTTTGGAGACTTCAGGCTGCATTACCTTGAGGACTGCAATGCTCCAGACAAGGGGAAGCAAACCTGGGAGCAATGCCTTGCAGAAGACACCTACCAGCTGCGCGCAGGCAAAGCAATATCAAGCCAGCAGATTGAGCGAGTTCACTGTAAGCTGTATCAGCTGTAGTTTCTGTCAGTGTTGTCTGTCTGTACCTGTCCAGCTTCAGGTGTCTGAAAGAAGACCTTCTGGGCAACTGGGCTTGCCGTAAGCATAGCTACACTCACAGGAATGCATAGCAGGGAAAGGACGCTGATAGCTGACACGCAACAGGAGATGACTCCGTTCGGGTTGCCTTCTCCGTGGGCTTGTGACCCCAGTGTATCGAGGGCCGTCGAAACTCCAAGAAGAAAATACCAACAGAAGTTGAACCACTGCGCACAATCACTGTACCTTATACACCAGGTCGGCACTGCAACGTTGTGAGCCGTTATGGCAGCAGTGAACGGCTTACGGTATTGCCGATAGCTGCTGCTGCCAATGGAGCGGGACCAAGATGGCCGATAAAATATTGATTGACGATGATTATGGCGTACTGCGACGACAGCTGCACCATGAGAGGTGCGCTCATTTTCAGCAGGGCCTTCAGCTCGACTTTCGTAGTCTCGGCTGACACCTCATCGCCGGTACCAGCACGATCATCGCCCAGCAGATTTTCTTGCAAGGTTTCGTCCGCAGCATCTGCATGATGCGCCATTGCCTTGTAGCACCGATCGCTGTCAGTAGCACCAGATGCTTCCGACAACATTCTTGACTTTCGAAGGTCGGTCGTTTTGCAGTATTAGTCATTTGCAAATCTGATACGCGCAAAGCGCTCACGTACGCCGCCCGATATTATACAGCGATCTTGCTGTTGAAGTAGATTTGAAGGCAAACAGCCAAATGGTTGCGCGCTGCTGATTAATTTGGGACAATAGTCTTTCTCTATAGGTTGGTATTTTTGCAATTGTGATAACACTGTGCTATATCAAATGTTCGCACGACTCGTACGTTTTGATCAGCTTGGGCACCAAACTCTTGTGTCGATCATGGTGAAACTCAGATCTGAGATCTAGATATAGCTCTATCTAAGGACACGGGATAAGGCGAGCATCAATGAGTCAGTGACCACACCGCTGAACTTTAAATGTTGAGGATTGATCCGGGATGTGTGATGTTTCAAGCCTATCTGACCAAAGCTGGATTGTATAATGTCTTGATCAGGGTTGGAGTGTTCACGAAAGTGTATGGCTGCAAGTATGTAGTGATGCTAGCTGAGGCCGCGATGTGAACCAGATCAGGTCGTCAAAGCTGCTGTGCTTTGGATTTGAAAGATTAGTAAAAGGTGCTCCAGGAAGTCGAGAGCACCTGACAGAGCAGTGCATCAGAATTTCAGCCGTACAGATGTGAGAGACGCGCCGCGCTTTCTCATCGTCACTTGCAGCTGCCATTGACAAGTCGTAAGTCATCAAGTCAGGTAACGGAAAAAGACAGGCTGCATCCAGTGGGAAGCACACGCTGGGGTATCTTGGACCAGCTTTGACCCCCTCCCGCTGCATGAGATCATATTGTGCGCAATACCCTCTTGCGCATGCCAATCGCAGTCTGTCCATAGATGCAACAGCAAGTAGGGCGCGGCAAAAGCTACCTGCTGTGAGGAGGTCTCTTGCAGGCTTGCCTGTACACCGAGCGCCAGGTTTGTGCTCAAACTCTTCTGCATTGCGACTGCGGCATGTACGCGGACGCAAAAACAAGTGCTGGTACTCTGCAGGGGGTTTGCTAATTGTTCCCGTATTGCAACCTGCAGCCGACAATATTCCTTTTGGGCTTGCACTGAGCTTACAAAGCCAGGCAAGTGCAAGTCTGCCGGGAGTAGGTGCTCAGCATGATCAAGAAGATTTGTATGAGCTGCAGTACGTGCTTGAGGGTCAGGGAGAGGCAAGTACAGCAAGCAAAACCCCACTGGAAGTTGTGACTCAGCTAACCCAGGAACTGACACTGACAGCATATGTCTGCAATTGCTGCAGCTGCGTGCCAATTCTGGACTGCTGCAAAGCATTGCTGCTGGGGACAGCATACTTGCTCCAATTGGACGGGCATGGTGTCAGCTTGCTGAGGAGCTCACCCCAAAGAGTGACCTGGCAGTACTGAAGCTTCTAGTTCCTGGTAGTCTGCCTCATGATACAGACACTCAACAACAAGGTGATCTTGTCTGCTTGCTGTATATCTGTTTAGGTACAGACTGCTTGATTTGGCATGCCATATTGTATGCTGTACCAATTAATGCTGATGATAGTGTGATGCTTGCCACATCGTCTGCAACTTTTTGCATGCTGGACCAAGCCTGCTGCAATGCATTGAGAACAAGAATGGGTTCCCCTGAAACCTATAGTTTCGTCTGGCGTACATTGGCATGAATCTATCAATGATGACCAACTTGAGTCAACTCTGTCTTTGTAGGGCTGATAGATGGTGCGTCCAAAGTGTTGGATGACTGGCAATCCTCTCCAGTTGTAGGCAACCTGTTGCCTGCTGCAATCACAGCTCTGTTGGCTGGAGCAAAGAAGCAGGCTGTACTGGCAGTTGACAGCTGGCAAAATGTGCAAACAACCATAGGCACAGTTACCTCTGCTGCAGATGAGGCAATGCCCAGCACACAGTCAAAGCCAGTGTTGGCCAGCACTGATAGCAATGCTCAGGCACCTTCAGTAGGCAGAGTTGAAGATACAGTCAGCACAGTATCTTCTGCAAGAATGCTCCAACCTGCGCAGCAGCTGCTCAAACAGCTGGTTGACATTAGTCACTGGATGACAAACAGTGCCAAGAAAGGTCCTTTGGCAAAGCTGCTGTTCCCAGATCAGTGTGTGGTCAAGAAGACCTTAGCCGAGCTCAGCGCATTCCAGCTTCCCAACCAGACAAACAGGCTGGCTCTCATGTTTGATCCCCTGGACCATGAGGTGCCCTTCACCTTTGGTTTGGAGATCTTTGAGAGGAGCCACAAGACAAAGCCCCACACCCATGCTGTGTCACACGAGCTCTTCTTCATTTTGGCGGGAGATGGCATTGGGTTCTGTGATGATGAGAGCTTCCCTGTGACAGCAGGGGATGTTGTGGTCTTCCCGCCTACATCGCTACATGGCATTGACAACGGTCCAAACTCCAAGATGTATTGCCTGGAGCTCATGCTTCCCAATGACATGTTTGCCGAGTTTGTCAGGCAGGGCCAGCCAACTGGCAAGTTGCAGGCTGATGACATGTGCATCATGATTGCACAGGGCTGTGCATCTGGCTGATGCATCACCATGAGGTTATATTGTGTGTATGTGCACAAGAATCAAACCTAGAAGGACTAGTACCCTTGCTTTGTTTTTGCTTAGATTGTTGTAGACAGCATAGAGAGTAAAGTAGATGAGACTCCACATTAGACTTGCATGTGTTTGTATAGATTCAGCTGTGTTTTCGTTCCAGTGTTCTGTACATGAAGCGCATGTGTTTGTGTGCTGCTATCAGGTACCATGAGTATACAAGTACGTTGTACGATCCAAGTGCTGTTTTCTGCTTTTCTGCCTCACTTTGCTGCAACGACTACGAGAATGCATATTGTACTCCTCTGGTTAAACGTGCACATTCCTGCAGAGTGGTGTCCTTTGTAGCAAGTTTCCTGTGGCTTGCATGTTCCGATCAGTGCTAAGTCTGCCTTCTATTCTGCCTTTCGGCTGAGTTCCAAGTCGGGGTAGAGCGAATGACTCACGGCCATGCTTGTGATGGATTTGGCTTGAAAATTCAAAAATGTGTCGTTAAGTGAACTCGCAAGCAGCACAACGCTAGAGCTGCTGTGCGCTGCGTATCATCTCCTCAGGTGTATGCAGCGCCTCCTTGACGTAGGAGTCTGTCCACATGTGCACGATGGTCAGGCGAACTGAGTGCTCGTGAGCACAGTCTTGTGAGGTTTACCTGCACAACGCATCCTTGAGGCTTGGAACTGCCAGCACCCGCAGCATGGCCAGCCAAAGAGCTGCAGTGCAGGAGCTGCTCGAGTCTACGACCGCACGCTTGGAGCAGATTAAGGTCAGCATTCGTGTCAGCCGCTTGTGACTTTGTCGTGCTGGAAGATAACCTTGTCAAGATTTATCTCACAAGTTAAGCGGACTGCCAGGCGAGCTGGTCGGGCGCCAGCCTAACAGAAGCTGTCAAGGACAGCAAAGACAACCCTGCATGGGGAGGATTTGCGTCAGAGGCTGAAGCCCTGTCACAGGCGGTCAGCCGGCTGCAGTCAGCAATGCAGTCAACGCAGCCAGCACACTTGACGGCAACCTCGTCAAAGGTACATTCATTGTGGACATGATATTTTCGACATCCTCATTAAAGCGTGGTGGATGCCCGCTCGAAATCTTAGCCCAAATCACGCAGAGGCAACAGGGCTGTTGACCTTAACCTGAACTTCCTTTGACTGCTATAACTGCTGCACTTGGCCGGCAGATCAACACGGCACTCAGAGCAAGCATTGTCTGTGATCTGCAGGCAACCACCAGCACTGACACAAATGGCAGAAAGCGGCCAGAAGGTCAGTGCATCAAAGTAGCATTTCAGGAGTCAGTAGTAGATGTCTGGCCCTGATTTGGCTTGACTGTCATCTTGTCAACTCCTGTTTGCACCTTTCCGCACATGCAATTTTCCAGACTCAAAGCTTTGAAGGTGTGCTACTGACCTCTGTTTGTGTATCAACAGGTGGCCTGACTCTGCTCAACGTGCCCAAAAAGCACAAGTCTCATCACCCAGGACAGCCAACATCAACTTTTCCATTTGCTGACCAGCAAGTAGGTCTGACTGGAAGCCTGCACAGAATTCAGCTAGGCATTGACGCTGAATAGCTGCATACAAAGACTAACACATGCAAAGCACAGGAGCACCACATGCAATTAACAAAGCTTTTGTCTGCCGGTCTGTTTGTCTGTCCTCTTCTGTCTGTCTGGCTGTCAGAACCAAAACCATCCTCAGGGTATCATTCCCTCAATGAATGACCTGCAGGTGCTGTGCAATGCTGAGGCTCCCACTCCAGGTGCTGCCGTGACATATGCTTCTGCAAGTCCTGATCTTCAGACAGCATCCACACCATTGGCCATTGCAGCACTGACTGCCATGGGCATGGCGCATGGCAACAGCAGCAGACCAGAAGACAGGTGATGCTTGCAGCAGCATCAACTAGAGGCCTACCGTAGCATTCATCATGCACAAGTTCATGTGCCTGTGCCATTGCAGCAACCTGACCCATACTTGCCCCTGTCATCAGCAGGAAGGTCAGTGTCAGCTTTCAATGTCATCCCTAGAAGCAGCAGCATCTCTAACAGCATCAGCGTCCCAGTAGCACCAGCTCCAACCTGCAGGCTTGTCACAACTGGTAGCTTGTGTCACAGCTCAGGTGTACATCCAGATCTGACATAGCTCAATATCAGCAATTTGCAGCATCTAAGTGTGAGCATGCTGATCTGGGCAGCTGGCAAATATGCTGACCTCCAGCTGCGAGTGCGTTCAAATCACCCTAGGAGTGTGCAGATCCCAGCTCCATGATGATTTTGCAGGGATGAAGAGCAAGGGAGTGGGCCTAGCAGGCAGCTGTCACTGCAGCCATATGACTCCCAGAATCATGACCCATCAGGCCCTTCAGATTCTGGCGCAGCCTGCAAGGATGGCAAGGTCCTGAGGAAGTGCACCTGCAAGAAGTCCAGATGCCTCAAGCTGTACTGCGAGTGTTTTGCAGCAGGTGAGTGTGCCATGAGATTCAGTGGAATAGGTCAAACACAAACGTTGCAGCCATCCAAAAAGGGCAGAGGAGAGAAATGCGCATTTTGTTGGCATGCGCAGGCACTTGTTGGCTATGTCACTCTGCATGTTAAGATGCAGGCTGTGCTAGGAAGAAACGCAAAAAAGGGAAAACATGTACAGCTGTGATTGTGTTGCATTATGACTGTGCATTTGCACATTAAGCCACCAGAATCTTGTTATTGCATCACCAGTATGTGACACAGCAGTGATGCACACGTCTGGGATTGCTGATATAGTTGCTTGAATATGCTGCTGATCTGCAGGGGTTTTCTGTGATAACTGCCTGTGTACCAACTGCTGCAACACCCTGGAGGCAGCTTCCTTAGTGGATGAGGCGAAGAAGAACATCATCAAGGCCAGACCCTCAGCCTTTGACCCCAAGGTACCCACCAACTGTGCCCTGTGTGTGCATGTGAGTGACCAGCATGTGTCTGCAAATACCCACGTATAACACATGTTGGACAGTGCATTCAACATATGTAATGTGCTTCTTTGTCTGTCTGTATAAGCTTGTCCTCATATGCATCTGTAAATCTGCACTGAGTCGTCCATGCCTGCTGTTGCATGCCCATCTTGCTATCTTGCTCCTGTCTAGCAGGCAAATGAACAGGATGTCAGCTACGGTTCTGTGCTATATACTTGCAAAAGTCATCTCATAATGCAGTGCTACTGGCATTGCAACCAGGCAAGCTAGTGACACACGTTGCTGTCACTGTTGGGACAGTTTGTCTGATGTCCTGCTGACAGTCAACTGCCATGCAGGTCATCAATGCTACGCAGCAGCACAGCAAGGGCTGCAACTGCCGCAAGTCACGCTGCTTGAAGAAGTACTGTGAGTGCTTCCAAGCTGGGGTGCTGTGCACAGAAGCCTGCAGGTACATGCTGGCTGGTTTAGACTGCAACCAGATATGGTGCTGCCTCCTACAGTCTGGCTGCTGCCTGACCATCTACCCCTACATTCATTCCTTCATTCATTTGTTCGTTTGTTCATGAATGCATTCGTGGGTTATGAAGTTATCTTCCCCTAGAGTCAGGCACGCACAGCATCTGAGCAGCTGCCCGTATGGGGTCCTGTTTTGGCAGTCAGCGTACGAATAGTGCCCAGGGTACAGTGATTGCATCAGATTGCTGAGTGCAAAGCTGACAATGGCTTGAGCACGCCCATGCATGAAACTGTTTGCTTGATTGTATTGCTCTCAGTGATGATGCTGCTATGCATTGCTCTGTGTCTGTCTGCACTCAGGCTGCCATCACTATGGCTTGCTGCCGCACCACAAGGAAGCCCGATACACCTCTCCCTGGGGCAACTCTTAGTCCCTGCCAAAAAGCATAGCATTGTCTTGTCTTTCCTTGTCTTGCTGCCGCAGTTGTTTGCCCAGCCAGGACACCTAGCGCACCTCAAGGAGCCCTGGCCTTGTCCCACTTCTTGCACACTTGCTGCTTCTTGCCTGGCCTGATTCTGCCTAGCCTGATTCTGCTTAGCCTGATTCTACCTAGCCTGATTCTGCCTAGTTTGATTCTGCAGCACCCTGGTGACCCGCCCCAGTTTGATGACCAGCTTGCAGCATTGCCTTCATCCTATGCTTCTGATGTTTGCCATGTGTGCTGACTGCAGGTGCCTTGACTGCCACAACTGTGGACCCACAGATGGCCACACTCGACCCCCCCCTGACAGCATCAGCATGGCTGCACCTGCAGGGCCTCAAGCCCAGGTACACCACCACCGTGTTGTCATGTGCATCCTGACCAATAGGTATCAAATATAAGAATTTGTGGAGCACAGGTTAACGCAACCTGACCAGCTTGAGCTGCAGTCTTCGGCGCCATCTCGAATCCTCAACTGCAACTCCTGCTGCAGTTGATGGTGCACGAGCTAGCTTTGCTGTACATAAACCTCACTGCAGAAGCACCTAAACGCATGAAAAGTGCCCAGCAACAATGCATGTACACTGTGCTGATGACCTTGTATAGTGATGATTGTTGTCAGTTGTAATTTGTCTCATAGCTGGAAGTGCATGCAGCTTGAGTGTCCAGAAACTGTGCCATATGCACCGTCCAGCAAGCATACTCTCCACAATGAATTCGTATACATCTGCATGGAGGCCCAGTAGATGTGTCACCATACATTTCAGGCACTTCTTCATGTACTGCCAAATGGCGCTACTCCTTTTTATGTTGGTCAATTTCACTGGTTGACTGCTTATAGGCTTCACAGGCTGGCAGACATCAGGCAGACGCAAAGTCGGGTAGGGGTAGCACAGCACCCCCGCCACTCAGGAACCCTGTAGCATGCAGTGTACCACTGAATGTTGCTGCGCCTAGTCATACTCACATCTGCAGTGGCGGTCGTTCCAATCAGGAGGCTGCCAGTCAGTGCTGTGCCAATGGAGGTGATGCCGACACAAGTTTTGCCAATGAAGAATCTGTGATCGAAGGCTGCATCAGGGAGGGTTTTGCCATGGGGCCTCTGCAGCCTGAGCGATTGCCAGCAGGATTTCCTGTCAGCTGCAGCAACCCTAGCTCAGATGCGGTCTCTGGATACCAGGGGCCAGTGGGGCTAACTTCAGCAGGGCTGCTGCCCCTGGGCACCATCATACTGCCGGCCAACCACAAGTTGCCACCTGGCAGTCTTGTACTGCCCCAGGGCACTTCCCCGGGGGGGCCTCTATGCCTGGCCCTTCCAAGTCAACTGTCAGGTCACCTTCCTAGCCAAGAGCCCAGTCAGCTGCCCAGTCAGCTTCAGACAGAGCTGCCAGCTTCTGTCACAGCTGTACCCTCCTTAGTCAAGCCTACCCCAGCCCCCTCATCTGCCTCACTCAACCCCTGCAGCCGGCATGTGGTGACTCACAGACAATTTCACAGGCCCCTTAGCAGCATCTTGGGGCAGACAGCAGGGCCAGATGGTGCTGGTGCAAGCACTGAGTCACATAACAATGGGGGCGGGCATGCCAGTCAAGCTGCAGAGCATGTCACTGAGGCAGGTCAAGCATCTAGCATTGCTTTGGAGAGAGGTACAGACAGGTGTGGCAGTGGTTTGCTGGAGCTGGCAGAAGAGGCAGTGAGCTTGGCGGCGTCTGAGAGCACCTCAGTGCAAGGTAGTTACACTATTGTTCAGCTGTCAGCATGTGCTAACTCCTCTTGTTTGCTTACTCCCCCAATGTGCGCATGCGTATGTATGTGCGTGCTTGTGTGTGTGTGTGTGTGCACCCTCGCAAATAGGTACTGAGCCTGTAGGTATGTGCTTGTGCTTGCCCACATCTGTACGCACAGGCTTAAAGTTTCAACATATTGCAGTCATAGGCAGACCTTGGGCATAGTTAGCTAGGCAACACCTGCTCTTTTGTACCACGTCCTCATTGCAAGATAGCTGCAGAAAACCTTACACATGGAGCCAAGTGACTCCGTGTTTACAGATGATGCCACCTCGCCGCCGCCCTTTGGGCACAGGGCTTTTGCCCGCAAGGCAGCCAGGCAGCCCTTTGCTGCTCTGCAGCTGTGCGAGAAGCAGTCTGAGACATCGCCCACAGCCAAAGCTGCCAGAGCTGATGACAGTGTGCTAATGACTAGCTCCTCCCCTTTGCCTGCAGCTGCAGCCAAGCAGCTGCGCTCCAAGTAAGCCAACCTCCAGCATCTGCAACAACAGGTCCTTTTGTTCAGTCAGCTGTCTCATTTCAGGCTATCAACGTGTTGCTAATGCTGCAATCATACAAAGAGACTCTGCTTCCAGCCGGTGCATGCATGGTTGCAGCCTGTTGCATGCAACCTTGACCAGGCTGCCAACTTGCAAGCTGCATTTGAGTCCATAGCATTTTGCGTCACATGCAGTTAGAAACTTTTGAACGTGTTTTGTAGCTCAGCAAGTCATGGAAGGGGTTTGCATGAGCTCATCATGTGACACTTAAACAGGGCAAAGCATGCACTCCGGTGCTCGACGGTGCTTTTTGCCTTACAACTGCTTTTTGCCTTACAACTGTTTTTTCAAGCACTTGTCTGTGCTGCTTGTGCACTTGTCAAGGATGCATACAACAGCAACAGTGTTACCAGCCTGGTATGACAGCAACCTGCTTTTGTACTGAGACTCCACCTTTGGGTTTTTGCAGGCGGCGAAAGAAGTCCTTTCTTGCTCCAGGCGAATCTGAGGTTGGCAAAAAGGCTGCTGGTGGGAAGACAGTGCATAGTGTGGCTTTGGCTCGCACCGGCTCTACCACTCTCAGCTGCAACATGCCCAGCAGGGCTGCTGCAGGTCCTTTGATGGGCCATTGGGAGTCACCTTCTATCAAGGGCAAAAGGCCAGTGCAGCAGGTAGGTCTCAATTTAGGTTCCTGTTGGGCAGCCTGTTTGTTACAAAGCAGCAGGTGATGGTACAAGCATTCAATGGTGTACTCATCATGAGCAGCAGTTTGTCTGTTGTGCCTGACTGACTGAACAGCAACCAACAGACACTTTGCTGGATCCAGAGTTTGCGCCAAGCTCAAGAGCTTGCATGTGGTTGTCTTTGGCTGGTTGCAATAGCAGAATCCAAGTTGAGCTGCACTGGAGCGTATAGATCTGTAATTGCAGCAGTGTTTGATTACTCTTCTGAATCTGCATACCACATACTGTACTGGCAAAGTTGCACACCCAAACATGCTCACTGTGCTCACCTCCAGGCTGTGACAGTGTGTGTTCTGTTGATGCAGCGTCTGGGAGCGCCAGAAGCAGGGGCAAGCATGCGCAGTGGCCGCATCAGCAAGCTCACAGAGCGCTTCAGTCAGTACAAGTCTCAGTGCTCAGATGTGAAAGGCACCTCTGCCAGTCCTCAGATGGAGTGTGATGCAGACTTGGTGGATGTAGTAGCTGCTCTGTGTGGCTTAGGTCAGCAGCACAATATCTAACTGGCAAGCAATCTTGCTGATATAGGCACTCTCTGTAGGCCTCAATCGCTACACAGATCAATAGCCAGTTTTATTTTTTGTTCTAAGTTTCTTCAGCTAGCCTTGACAGATGGCATCCAGGCAGCAAGATACTGCTAACATTGCATGTGTGTTATATGCTCAGCTACATACATGAAAAAGCGAAAGCACACCCTCTTGCCAGCCAGGCTTACTGCAGCTAGGTGGAGGTGCTGGGCCTTGCAGAGTACACAGTCAGATATGCTTACAGCATGTGAAAGCAAGACATGGCTGGACAGGTGCACACTACTAGCATGTTTTATTTAAAGGTTAGGGCATTCAGCGGAATGTGTTGCCAAAGACGTATTCAGTCTACAGTGATGCTAACACACCTGCACAACACAGTGATGTGCAATGCACTACACATCAGTCAAAGGATTTTGAACGGATGATCAAACAGAGGAATTTGGACTCTTATCATGTCCTATGCTGTTGGGCCATAATGTGGAGTCATGCAGGTCACCTGAACATTTCCCATTGTATCAATTCAGCTCAGACTTAAGGTTCGCTTGCGTTTGTTGATGTCAAAGTGAGCGCCATGCTTCCATTGTAAACTCTTGTGTGGTCTCTTTGCCAGCCTTGGTTGCTGCCAGCGTGTCAGCAGCCTTCTGAAGGTATGGCTGCAGCTCATCTGTGGCTCTGGCATTCAAAGCCAATTTGGCAAATGCACAGGTTACCGCACACCTGGTGGCTCTGCCACGAGCATCACCCAGGTGTATGAGTAGGAGCCACAGGCTTGCACGAACTGCTTTTCAGACCTTAGGGGCAACATTTTATGCATCAATGATTTGAACAGATAGCCTCAGGTTTTTTGCTTTACAGACAGACAAAGTTCTTGGAGGACGCCAGCTATCACATAATCTGTTGCCTCCCAAGCATACCACCTCGTCAAAATGGAGTATAACTTCACACACAACAACGCAAACGTTTTATTCTGACATTATGAAGTCTACCTGGAAGTCTATATCTGCAAGCTGCGCATGACACTTCACACAAGACAAAGTCACGCCTGCAGTTGGCACCATTTACGAGTGCATAAGGACAAAGTTCGGCTACAGACTGTACTGAGAAGCTACTTATGCTGCATGTTGCCTATTGTCTGATCAGTACCCAAAGGGGTCATTGCCGCAGGCATCATCTGACTCTATGCCATACTCTGCACGTGTGTTGTCCCAGTCAAAGCGGCAGTGCTCACACATACCATCTTTCAGGCAGTCTTGGCAGATAGGACTGCTGCATCCATCACATGGTTCGGTGTCACAGGCCACCACCGTACATTCCTCGCATGTGGAAAGGTACTTGTCAAAGTGCTGCTTGCAATAGGGCCCTGGAGCTTGCAGGTAGCATCTGTGACTGCCACCATGACCACAAGACTCAAACCCCTGCTGGTCATCAGCATCCAATTCACAGTCTTCACAGTACAGGTTGAAGCACAAGGGGTCTTTGCAGAAGACCTTGTTCTCTCCACAGTTGCACAGAGTCGGGTCAAAACCAGGGGCACTGACATTGCTCTTGCTGCTGGCCGTGCTGCTCCCTGCATCTCAAGAAATCTTCTGTGAGGCTCTCAGCTGATGTGCACAGTGAATATCAGAGGGAAATATCATTGCTTCTTTGCCATGCCCAACTATAACTTCATGATGATTACCCAGATGAGCAGCAACACAATTTTTGATCAGCCTCATTACAGCATTTATGATCAGTGAGGCTGTGTAGTTTCACTTCAGGCTAGTGATCAGGCATGGTCAGCAGGGTCAAACATGTCCAAAGTGTGCACGCATGCAGGCAGTCAAGCGATCATGCGAATGGCACATTCTGTTTTGCAGCCTCACCTTGGCCACTACCATTGACCTTCTGCTTCTTGCTTTGGCTGGCATTGTCTGCTTTGCCTGAAGCACATACTCAAGATGTTTACAGCAGCAATGCAGTTCACTGTGCAGAGACGGGGGTGTTCAGTTGACAGCCAGCGGGAGAAATACATGTCAACAAATCTGCAGCTCGAGCCTCTGCCATCTGTCTGAGAGTCTTGAGCAGGATCTGAGCCTTCTTGTTGTGCAGCTCTTGCTCAGCTTTTGAAGCATGCTTCTTGCGTGCTTCTTCTGCTTGTGCATAAGACTTGGCTGCTTTCTTGGACTCAGCTTGCTGTGCTGCGGCCCTCTTTGACGCAGCGTCCTTGTGGAAACGCAGCAGCTCGTTCTTGGCAGTGGTGACAAGAGCTGTTTGAGCCTCCTCTTTGTCCTTCGCTTCCCGCTCTGCATTTGGAGCTTGCTGCTGTGATTGCTTGACTGCAGGCTTGGCAGCAGGCTTGGTCACAGGCTTGGCAACAGCGTTCGAGGCAGCCTTTGCAGCAGGCTTTGCAGAATGCTTTGCAGCAGGTTTTGCCGTAGCTCTGGCAGCCGACTTGACGGATGCACGCTTTTTGGCGGGGCCTGCAGCTGGCATGCTGATCACCGCAAGTAATCGAGAAGAAGATGAAGGCACAATGCGGCTTGCTGTCCTAAGCTGTCTGCAAAGCGACTCTCAGCCAAGTCCGTCGGGCGAGCAAGGTGGCTGTGCGCGACGTATCCCGACCTAATGTCGACGTTTTGAAAGCTGAAACATTGCTCCTTGCTCCGGAACCAGCATTGACCGGTCTTCTTCATCCAATTGGAACAGCGAGTCTGCAGAGCTCAAACTGTGACTGTGTCGGTGAACACCCTGTCAAGCATCTATCTGTCCTTTATTAGACACACCTATGTCGTGCAACTAAGCTGTAGTCCGCCGCCGCCGCCGCACACGGAACCAAGATCGGCTATGAAGCTTCCTTGAATAGCATTGGGAGCGATATGAAAGTCAAGGTCATCAACCGCAACGAAGAGGAGTACACGCGTGAAAGGTCGCAAGACTTGCGCAAAGTTCACAAGAATTTAGATCCCAACTTACACCCTTTCGAGAAGGCTGTAGAGTATACCAGAGCTCTCAACGCAGCCAAGCTTGACAGAGTTTTCGCCAAGCCCTTCCTAGCGTCGCTGCCTCATGATGATGGCATCACCTGTCTCTCAAGAAATCCCCGACGACTAAACTCACTTGTGTCTGGTTGTGCAGACGGAGAGCTGAGGTGAATTGTGCTGCCACACCTACCTGCTCTCTTTTGCTGCTCGTTGTGATAGAACCCCAGATGAACACAGGACTCTTCTGCCTGACACAGCACCTGACACAGCATTTAATTTGACCTGAGAACACCTGCCTGTTTGACACCATTTTCCTTTGCAGAATCTGGGATGTAACAGCTCAGCGCCAGTTGCGCAAGCTGCTTGGCCATACCTCAGAGGTCAAGGGTGTCAGCATCACCCAGGATGGGGATGCTTGCGTATCTTGCAGCACAGACTGCACAGTCAAGCTTTGGAAGGTTCCCTTTGCACCAGACGAGGCAGGACCTCTGCTGCAAAATGACCGACCAGTCTTTGAGTTTCGCGGCAAAGGGGCTTTCAGAGGCATTGACCACCACTGGGGCCGTAACAGCTTTGCAACAGCGGGGCCCCAGGTTGACATCTGGGATCACGAGCGATCAGAGCCTGTCAACAGCTTCACCTGGGGAGCTGACTCTATCATGTCTGTCCGTTTCAATCCTGTAAGCTCCTTTGCTGCTGCTGCTGCTGCTGCTGCTGCTGCTGCTGCTGCTGCTGCTGCTGCTCTCAAGACATTTAGCAACTCATGGGTGCATGTGCTCATATTTTCATGTTATCTCTGACAGAGTGAAGCTTGCATTGCTTGCAACTGCAAGCATGCATACACCCACTGCAATCACGCTGTCCAAGTCAGCTGCTCAGTATGCCGTTGAGGTTCAGTGGGTCTGAGAACTCTGCTGCATGCTGCCGTTGCTTTTTATGAAGGGTAAAAACGCTCTTGACACTATGTTGCTGCATGGCAGAATTTCCTGTGTTTGAGCGACCTCACATCCAGTATTTGTCATCCTGAGCAGCCCCAGCATGCTCAATCAGCTGCTGGACATGCACAGCTGAACTGCTGATGTATGTTTGGTGTAGGCTGAGGCTGATGTGATGGCGACAGCTGGCTCAGACAGAGGCATTGCTCTGTATGACTTGCGGACCTCCACCCCCATTCGAAAGCTCATCATGCAAACCAAAACAAACAGCATTGCATGGAACCCCATGGAGGCGTTCAACTTCACAGCAGCCAATGAGGACTGCTGCCTCTACACATACGACATGCGTAAGCTGCAGTCCGCTACCTGTGTGCACAAAGACTTCGTCTCTGCGGTCATGGATGTTGACTACTCCCCTACTGGAAGGGAGTTCGTTGCTGGTTCGTATGACAGATCTGTACGCATCTTCAGTCACAACGGCGGTCACAGCAAGGAGGTGTACCATACAAAGCGCATGCAGCGTATATTTGCTGTCAGATTCAGTGGGGATGGATCATACGTGTTCTCAGGCAGTGATGACATGAATGTCAGGCTCTGGAAGGTATGCTTTTTCAGCCACCTTGTCATTCATCTGCTGTCAATGCATTCAACTCAATGACATGACAGAACTTTGGTGGTCATAGATTGTTGCAAACCCATCATTGCTCATGATCAAAAGTAATAGCTTGTTTGAGCCAATGTATGTTGTTGGCATTCTGATGCACAGTCATGAGACCTGTTGCATCACCAAAAGTAAGACACAGACAGCAGTTAGGGAAACCTGCACACTGGTTCAGCTGTTTCTTACTGCCAAACTCTTGCTGCGGGGCCTCCTGTTAATTGCAACATGCATGCTCAATTTGCTGCCAGATTATTGTGTCACTGCTTGCCATATGACACGGAATTGCAACACTGTATCTCATGTGTTGTAGGCCCAGTCCAGTGTGCAGATGGGCACACTGTTGCCAAGAGAGAGGCAAAAGCATGAGTATCAGCAAGCTCTGGTGGAGCGGTACAAGCACTTGCCAGATGTCAAGCGTATCAGCCGCCACCGTCACTTGCCTACTCCAATCTACAAGGTAAGTTATGGTACATTGAAGAACAGTATAGGTGCACAGCATGGCAGAACATGACACACATGCTCATTTGCCTTTTCCTGACAAACGGCAGCAAAGTGGAAGGGTCCATGGCTGCTCAAGCTTGCATCCCAGTCCCTGAACTGGCTGATCAGCTCAGGTGGCTTCTGCAATGAGATGTAGTGTGGTGCATGCACACATTCATGCAGTTCATGCACCTGCTTGCAGTTTGCTACACATTGACTTAAGACTGTTGTCCTGCACAGGCTGCAAAGCTCAGGCGGACAATGACAGAGGCAGACAACAAGAAGCAGCACAATAGGATTGCTCACAGCGCTCCTGGCAGTGTCAAAGTCAAGTCAGCCCGCAAAAAGAAGGTTGTGGCAGAGTTGGAATAGAGTATTTCACTCGTATACCCAAAACCTGCTTGTTTGTGGATTGCCATGGTTCCCTGAGTTCATACATGTACAGCAAGCCCTGGGTGCGCATAGGGTTCAATTGCGTATGGTCACCATGCCTGTCAGCTACGGTGCGCCGGCTGAGGTGTAAATGCCATGTGCAGTGTGCAGTTTGCAGCAAAGACTGGCGTGAGTCACAAACAGATTTTGTATTCACTTAAGAAGCAAACATTTTCTGGTTGAACAGGTCGTGTCTCACACAATTGCAAACTTGACATGTTGATGCATGTGACCACGACACCATCTGCATGACGTAGTATCAGTACACTAGTGCAGTGCTGCAGGATGTGCATGCAGAGTCTAAATAGCCCAGAAAAAAATCACTGCACAAACCTGAAGGTCATGCTGTAAGGGTGTTAATGTTCCTCGCATTTCGGAAATAACCTGAACTGGATACTTTGATGTCATGGTCGCGTCAGCTCAAAAGCCTGACCAAGTTGAGCACACTCAAGGTACCGTGCAAACAGTACAAATGCAGTACCTTGAGTGCAGTACCTATCATCTTTGTCTGCTCTGACTGGCCATGGCAGTCTGGATTTACATGACTCACGTGGCTTTTGTAATGAGACTAGGTGGTTGTCTGTCCTGCAAAGCCTGACACACTTACACATGGGCAACTGCCCGGACCTGGAGTGTGCAGAAGCACTGTCTGGCCTCAAATCTTTGCAATTAAATGCAATATTGCGTATGGAGGGTAATGTGAAGGCAAACGATGGTTTAGCTAACTCCTGGCAGATAACACCTATATATGGGCTGCAGTCCAATGAAAGTATTGGGGTGTGTTCTCGAAGTCATTCAGTAGTGAAAGCCTGCTTTTCGTTGAGAAATGCAAGGAGCACATATTGCCACTAGTATACCATGGGAAGTAAGTGACCATGGGTAAAACAGTAATGCAGTAATTGAACGGTCAGTAAAATCGGTTCTTTAGCCACCGGTTGCGAGAGTGGCGGTCATCATCCTCGCTAGACAATCGACTGGTGCCACCGGCCAAGTCATCTTTTCGACCATCACCCACCGCGCCTCAACTTCGAGCGCAACACACTAGCACTCAGCCACAGCAATGGTTTCAACAATGACGTCCGCCCGATCTGTGGCCGTCAGCAGGCCCAGCATGGCCCTTAGAACGCAGGTAGAGCAGCATCATCTCTTATCTCGCCTGTGACACGGCCTGTCAAGTTCCCGCTAATGCTTTCATTCAGCCGAGCTTTTGCTTTCGGGAACTGGCAAACACCTGCATCTCGCGCCAGCAGCCGCGTTCGGCTGTTTATGGGCAACTTTAGCCGATCGGTTTTGCTGTTGCAGGCTACCAGCGTACGCGGCTCTGCCCTGATGAGCCGACCAATCTCCCGTTCAGTGCGATGCAACCGCATGATCGTCAGAGCTGCAGTAAGTGTACTCTAGTTTGAGCCTGCCTGGCGACCTTCCACCACCACGCATGCACTTGAGCGTTCATGGTCGCAAGGGAAGTCTATTTGAGGCGTGGTATGCAGGACACCGGCGCTGTGTTGGAGGACGTCAGGAAGATTATTGCTGAGCAGCTGGGCACTGACCAAGACAAGGTCAGCTGCTCAACACTGACTCACTAAGCATATAGACTTCCTCAGCTAACATCTGCTCTTTGCTGCCATAGGTTCAGGCAGCATCCAAATTTGTGGACCTTGGCGCAGACTCTCTAGATACTGTAAGCGCAGTCAACAAGGCATTCCTGTATTCTGCGATTCTTGCAAGACTTTGCTCATCGCTCCAGAGTGATGGCAGCATAGTGCATGATATGCTTACCACTTAGTGTACGTGATTTGCATCTTGCAGGTTGAGATCATGATGGCATTGGAAGAGAAGTTTGACCTGCAACTAGATGAGGAGGGTGAGTATGCAATACGCATCTGCTTACCATGCTTGCTAGGCTGAAGATTTAGGCATATATGGTGCAGCCTACAAGCTTTGCAGACAAAAACAAGTCATCCGGCTATCACTGTGGTTTGCCACGCATGCAGGTGCCGAGAAGATCACCACTGTTCAAGAGGCTGCTGACCTTATCTCACAACAAATCAAGTAGACGTTCCACCCCAGCATTGACCAGTTGCTTCACCCGTCTTCACTGAGAGAGGAGTGGCAGGATGTGAGTTGAGAGTGTCCATGTGTATGCTGTGCCCTCTACAGATCTGGCTCCCTGCACTGTCATTCTGAGCCTGGCTATAATGTCAGTACAGTTATTTTGCCACAGTGAGTACATACTGCAAACACCATGCAGTGTATGCCTAATATGGCACGTCACCTTGGCAAGTGCCTTGTAATCAATGCTGTGCGCAGATCTCTGGTTGCCTTTACTACATGCAATGTGTGTGTAGGTGCTATGCACTAGCTTGATGTACTGCGTGCTGTACTGCTTGTGTGTGAGCAACAAGCAGCATCAGAGTCTTGGAAGCGCTGCAGTAGTATTGAAGTTTTGCAATGTTTCATGTAGCTGCCTGTCTCATGAGATGCTTCTCTCAAAACACAACTACAAGCTGTTCAGTAATGCAAAGTTGGAGACTTGCTGGGCTAATCTAATCACTCTCACAGCAGTCCTGTTTGCAGAATTTGATCTTGTAAAACACTTTCTCTCCTAATGCCATGCCAACATTGTATAATCGTGTCTGTGCTATTTCAAAAAAACGGCAAACAACTTGTTTAGCCACATGTGGAGATGAAAAACATCAATGGGCGCTGGAGTACATGTTGACTTCAAGAACTGCTGGATCTGGATGCTCCTGTACGTGTGTACACCAGTATACACTAGCGTACTAGTATCAGCTCACAATGACAAGAAGTGCAGTCTGGAAGCGAGCAATCACTCCCGTGTTCCCTTGTGCGGAATGTCAAAAGCAGGACTCTGCAGCAGCCTACACAATGCCAGCTGTACTATTTGTGCATTTTGCACAGTAGAATTATTTAAAAAAACAGTTGACTCAACAAAAGCAGGTATTGCGATTGGACTAATAGTAGAAATCCCTATCCCACAGCACGCCGGTGCATTGTGCTTGATGTTATCTTCTGCTGTGGAAGTTCCTTGCCTAGGTTTGATGCTATCACTCAATGTGCACAATGACATTCTCTACAATCAGCGGTTTGGAGTACGCTTCTGGTACACCTTCTTTTCTGGCGGCACAACCACATCTGGGGTGCCCTTGTGCCAAGCCTCAGTGGCGTCAAGGTAGTTCACACCTTTTTTGGAAATATGCCCTAGCTCTGTGTCGTACACAAGTGCATTCAAGACTGTCCCTGAGGCTTGCATGAAAAACAGCCCCGCTGTAGCTCCCATCTGCATCAAGGCACCACATGAGGCTTCGGGTATGCAATACAGACAGATGCATGCAAATCCTTGATGCACTAGCCCCAGGATGAAACAGGCAGCCCTGCCACATGTTTACAAAGAAGGGTAAAACTGCCCCCTGTAAGGGTAATAGTCTCCAGGCAGCACTATTCCATAAACAAAAGCAGTTCATGCTGGAGTGCTAGGAGTGCATGTCTGTCTGAATCTGAACACCTCTTACAACACTCGCCCTGGTATATCTCACTTTTTTGTCTATCATGTTGCATCAGGTGTTTGGCTAGCAAGCAAGCATGCATGCATTGTATGCCATGACAAAACGCACATGCCAGTCGGCGCATGCAGACACACAGAGATCGCTGTGAGACATGAGGACTGGCGTAGGGTGAATGCAGACATTGCGCAGATACCGCTGAGAACATACCCTAGGGATCACCATCTCAAACCACTTGCCTACAAGAGGCAGCTGGTACACAAAGGTTTCTGCTGCAAGCAGCTGGTCATGTTGTTGCTTGATCAGCTCTTTGCCATTAGGGCCATCTTCCAGGGTCAGCGTGATGTGGCAGTTCAGGCGGAAGTGTGGGATGCCGTATATGTAGCACAAGGTATCACCATGCATCATGACGAGGTTGCCCGTGTCGTCGAGAGCTGAGGCAGCAAAATTACTCACAAAGCAACGACAGTCACGAGTTGACTACGGGTTACAGGCAGCCATAAAGCCGATGCCGAGCATCAAGACCACAATGCAACATAGCTGATCACTGAATCCACATGTCATTTGCGTCATCTCGCTGAGGTGCACGTACATAGTTCTGACGTCTCCCAGCTCGCTTTGCCACGATTCAACAGGCCCCACAACTTGTAGGCCATGTACACAGCTTTATGTCCGTCAAGCCACATTTAAGGGTGGACGAGCTGGCAATCATCAGTCCAGTACCGCTCTGTGAAGTCGGCTACGGTGACTGGATTCAGCATGCCGTTGGCGACCTTGCCTTCTTGCGATTTAGGGTCGTTCATGGTGCCGCAAGTTCGAGCACACTAGCTGACCGCTCTGCAGCGCTGAACAGGCGCGCAGAGTGTAAAGCATGTGAGAGCTCCAAGAAGTAACTGCGCAAGTGTCGACGGTCAACGCAGACTGGGATGAGTCACAGGCAGTGTTCAAATGTTTGCACTGATTGTACTCTTCTTGGCACTACCAACTTCATCGCCTGCCATTGGACAATTTGTGAGGGCCGTTGTGGACATCAACGCTGCCAATGCGGCTGCCTAGGTAAGGTTTGCCAGGTAAGCCTGATAGTCTGCTTGAAGGGTTGGGTATACTATTGCTGCTCCTGGAGCTGTGCAACACCGATTGTCCCCGTTGCTTCAGACTGGGCTCTGCTGAACCTGCGCAGCACCTCAATCAATCAGGTCGTCTGTGCAGAGGAATGAGTTGTCAGGAGCACTTCTGTCTGAAACGTTTCAATTCAGCCCTGTCTGCAAAAGCATCATGTCTTAAAGCTGTTGTATGGCTACAGACCTTTGTGGTGCCCACTGACGCAGCCATGGCAATGATCACAAACTCATACACTTCTTTCCGCACTTACTTTGCACACGCCGCAGCACTGGCGCTCCTCTCTTCTGCGATGGCCTCTTCAGCACTTCCCTGTTCTCCAGCTCAGATGACTCTGAGCTGCCATTGCTAGCACCATCCTGCCTGCCAGAGCTACCAGGAGGGTGCTGTTCCCTCTCTGCTGTACTGCCAAATCTCCCGCCAACTTGTCTCACTGCCTGCTGCAGCTGCTGTGGTCCTTGAGCAGAGCTACACAGGTCCCCAGACTGCATGTGTGCTTCTGAGTCTGTGAGAATAGTGGGTTTGCTGATGGTAGGGGATCGTGGTGGCCGACTCAGGCCTGTGTTGGGCAATGCCATCAAGGATTTCACATTGTCTGACCTCTCCTGCAAACAATTGTGCAGCCATGATGTCATTTCCTTGTGCATCACATCTCGATGTGAAACAGATGTGCAATATACCGCAAAGAAAGGGCATTTGCACACTGGCCCATGCAGATCAAGATCTTCTAGAAAGCAGTTGACTACCAGTTGTCAGGGCAGACTTGAGCCACTGTGCAGAAAGCATCTTGCTCCATGACTGCTTCCTCAACACAGCAGGCATTACCTTCAGACTAGAGATTGCGTCTTGGAGGTCCACAACACTTGCGCTGCCTGCACTCTCTGCATTGACTGCCAGCTGCTGTCCAAGTTCAACAGAGTCCAAATCTGGCAAACAAGAGGTGTCACTGGGTAAGGGCGGTGCTGACTGCATGTCTGCAGAGACATCACCGGAAAGAGCAGCTGCAACAGCTGCCTGCAGTCTCTCCTTGATCAAGCGATGCTCATTGGCCTGAGCAAGAAGGCTACTCACCTGAAGTCAGAGCTACACATTATTGTAGGCCTAAATTGAGCTTGCGTGTATGCGGCGTGGTTGGTTTAGTGGTAGAATAGTACCCTGCCACGGTACAGACCCGGGTTCGATTCCCGGATCACGCAAAGAAACATAATTGGCCATGTTTTGGATGTGTTTTTTTGGGCTCTTGCCTGGTGTGGGATGTCCCAGTTCGACCAGAAACGAACATAGGGCATGATGTGATGTGACTTGACTGTCTCAAAATCAAGCATGACAGACCAAACGCAAGAGCAACAGAGCCCAGTGCCCACCTGGCCAGACAGCTGGCGGACAGTGGAGTCCCTCTCACAGCCCACAGCTTGCAGCGTCTGCAGCATACACCACTGCTCAAGGTGGTGACACAGCTGTGCTTGAGCTGCTTCGACATCTCTGGCTTGCATGCTTGCACAGCTGTGCATGTATGGTGTTGCACAGGACACCTTGAAAAGCTTGAGAAGCTTTGGCTGAAACTTTGCTGATTTTGCTCCGCTTATAGAGCATTGCATGTGTTGTTGTGGTCTTGTTGTGCCAGCAGCACATGACAAGGCTAAATGGTGTATAGCAGATACAGGCAAATGCTGCTTGTGCTGCATGCATTCTGTCTGCAGACAAGTACATGCTCTAAGTTGTTGTTTGCAGCTGTCAACATGCTTGCAGCGTCGGCATGGATAGGCTATTTGTAATAATGCATAGCTGCTGCACTTTGAATACACTATCACTGACCTATGGGCAGCGCCCATGTGCACATTTGATTGCTTCCAGCATGGCAGCTATCCATGGTACTTTAGATTACCACACATTATCACTTTGAGCCATATGCATACCTGCAGTTGAATTTCGGTGGACTGACAGCGCTGCTGCAGCTGCACAAGGCTGTTCTCCTTGTCAGAGCTGCTCCTGCGCAGCTGCTGCACCTGCTCTTGCAACTGCTGCTCACTCTGCTTGGCAGCTACCTTGCTGTTGTGCAGCTGCTGCTGAAGCTGCTGAATTGTCTGCTCGAACTCAGCTGCATGACAGGCTTCTTGCTGCAGGGATACACACAGAAAGATGAACATGGAGGATGTAGCATGTCCTGCTTGTCACTTGCTATGCAACATACCAAGTTCTAAATGCAATACATACTGTGGAATCTCAATCTAACATTCTTTTGGCATCACACACAATGCTGACTTCTCGTGTATTAGCTGAATAAAGCTGCAATGGTCAACGGCTTGCTTTGCACATTGACACCCTTCTCGGATTCAGCCAATGTGCACAGCAATCATTCATGTTGGGCATTGGTTTTCCCATGCTACACCCTCCAAAGAGTGCCTGATAACCATAGAACAACCCAGCAAATTGCTGTCCTTCTGCACCTCATCTGATGCAAACTGACTGTGTTCATGCAGGTCTATAGTGTACGTCATCTGCGTGTTCAATCACCGCACACAGCAAATGGGCAAAAACAGAAGAGACCTGCAGGATTGCGAGCTCCTGCTGCTGCCGCTGCAGCTGCTGTTGTGACGCGCTCAGCTCATCACGCTGAGCTGCGAGCTGGCTCTGACTCCTGTGAGCCTCCTCAGAGGCTTGAGTGCGCTGGTCCAGGGCTTGTTGCAGAATGCCTTCCAGCTCGGCAAGCTTGCCTAGGGCATTTTGCCTCGCGGTCTGAGCAGCTGCCTGCATGCACAAGTGGAGAAGCTGTTTCACCTTGGTTCATCAACATACTAGCAGCTACGTGTTGCTCCTCTGGCATGCTGCCATGCGCATGTTATGTAATTGGAGGTGAACGCTTCATGCAAGCACTATGGCCCATTCATTGGCACCAATGCAGTGCAAACATGCTGCGACACACGAGCATGAAGTCACAGCAGTCTGCTTCTATTGCAACACACTTTTGTGCCAAATGTGCAGGCATGCATGAAATGCTCTCACAGACGCGCTCATGATGCAAGTCTGATTTGTGTAGCCCTGTTTACTTACTAGATCTTGCTTTGCAGCTTGTACAGTAGCAGCAACTGCCTGTAGCCTATCTACAGAGTCTACCAACTGCTGCCTCTCATTCCCACTCCTCTTTACTTCGCCCTGAGCTGAATCCAGCTCCTGCCGAGACTCCACCAGCTGCATCTGAGCTGTGCTCAGCTGCTCAGTCAGCTCCTCTTGAGATGCTTGCAGCCTCTGTATCTTGTCTTGCGTCTCTGCCAATGCAGCAGCAGCCACTTTAGAGGCCTCCTGAGCTTCAGACACAGCTACATCACGCTGCTGCTGCACCTCAAGCAGCTGTGTAGAAGCTGCAGCATGCTGTGATGACATCTCAGCAAGCTCAGACCTCACTGACTGAAGGTGCTGGGCATGAGACCCCTGCTGTTGCTCAAGCTCAGCCTTGAACGACTCAAGCTCTTGAGTGTGAGTGAGCTGCAGCTGATCAAGTCTGTCTTGCATGGCTTGGTCTGCAGCCTCTGAGTCCTTGTTGGCTTGCAGCTGCTGCCTCAGCGTCTCAAGCTCATGCTGCAACTGAGCTGACTTGGCGTCTGCAACAACAAAGAGTAGCTCAGGAGCCTTCCAGCAGGTGCCTCATGCCAGGAGCGAGTCATGACGTGTTGTAAAGCAACCTGCATGTAATGACATGCTAATTGTTGACTTGATGATATTTATCACAGGCTGATCATTGGGCATGTGCAGGTGTCGCCTTGACAAAGGGCAAGCATCGGCTTGTTCACTCCCTGTGCGTCATCAACATTGCCCAGCCTACTATGATCATTGATTGATGACTGACTGACTGACTGACTGACTGACTGACTGACTGACTGACTGACTGACTGGCTGACTGACTGACTGACTGACTGACTGATTGATTGTTTTATTGACTGATTGATTGATTGATTGGTTGACAATACAGCAGGCAGATGGCTGGAGCGTACCAGCACAGTCTGCCTGTTGGGTGGCAGCAGCTGCTGACGTCTCAGCAACACCTTTGTGCTGAGTCAAGACGGCGCACTCTTCACGAAGGCGAGTCATGTGATCTGCCAGCTGCTGTGCGTGCTGCGCCTGCTGAGCGTGCTGCTGCTGGAGGCTGTGCTGCTGTTGATTCAAACTGGAGGTGGCCTGCTGCAAGCTAGCCTCTGCTGCTTGCTGACCCTGTAAGTGCAGACCAGCATTGATCAGAAAGGACTGAACATTCACTCTAATAGACAGGGATTGAAAAATACAATCAAACAGAACACAAGCAAGTACCATAGAACAAAAAACAAGAGACAGCCCATACAGAAATCGAGTACTAGAGTGGAGAACAGGTATATCTTTTGCCTCTGCATATTGAAAAACAGCCCTGAGGGTGAGGTAAACTGGGCGTCCCTGTAGACCAGCACTGAGCATGTACAAGTTTCACACCAGAATATCACACCATTTTTGATAGTCACAAGGACAGGATTAGACACTGCATATCACTGTGTTGCACAACAAAGTCATGCCTCACAGAGTCTGTTCATCAATGTTGCCGAAACAACTTGCAGGATGAATTAGCCAGGGGCAGGACAAAACTATCTAGAACCCTAAAATTGCCTTGCTGTTGATGCTGCAGCCAGTCTGGCTGCTGATGCTTGTCAACACATAAGACTTGATAACTGCAGAGACAGGTTTGTGCAGCATTTTGCTCCTAACAACCCTTTTGCATCTCTGAACACCGCAGACCGATTTTGGCTGCCTGCCCTACAGAATGCAAGCAGCCAGTCTTCCTGAGCCACAATAAAGTCCGACTGCCTTCTTTTACGTAGCGACAGCAACAGTAACAGTGAGTTTGCAAGCAAGAAAGACAGCAGATGTAGCAGTGCCTGAGTAGCAGCCTCTTGAGCCATCCTGGCGTTATACGCCTTCTTCTGCAGATCCAGCACTCGAGTGGCTTCCCCTCTGAGCTGCGCCTTGAGCTCATCCACCTGCCCTCGCCACCACTCTACCTGCCCCTCCAGCTGCTGTTGCAGCTTCTGATGACTATCTTGCAATGCCTTCAGCTCTTCTTCCTGACAGAAGACAAGGTCACGAACTGCTGATGAGGCTTTCTGACAGCAGCATTGCATTTGACAACAAACAAGCAACCAATTGATGTATCAAGTGGGCTTCAACCACCCTGTCCAATAAATAAATAAATAAATAAATAAACAAACAAATAAATAAATAAATAAATAAATAAATAAATCAAGCAATCAATCAATCATTCAAGAAATACCTTGATTGCAGCTGCATATGTCACAGTGACTCCAAGGTGACATGATGTGTTTCTGAGACCGCTACAGGCCATGATCATGCACTTTGTTTTATACAGGAATCAACGTTGAGCGATACCCTCATATTGCATTTAGGTATTGCATGTGCGTGCTGCCATGGTTTTTTTGCTTCTGCATCCCCTCTTGTGCTGAGTCTGTAAGCAGCTGCAAAGAGAGCAGCAGTGCCATGATCTCACCTGAGCCTGGAACCTAGTCATCCATGAGTCATGAACCTGCTGAGCCTGTTCCGCCTCCCGCGTCTGTCTCTGCAGCGCCTGCTGTAGGGAGCTGGCTTCAGACTGCATGTACTCGCGGTCAGATGCATGGCTCTCCAGGGCCGACCTGGCTTGTTGCAATTCAAACTGCAGCTGTTCCCGCTCTTTCTGACTTTGCGACAGGCTTGCCTGCAGTGACTGCTCTTGGGATGCACTACGCTGAAATGTCATGTCAAGCTCTTGCTGCTGTCGATGCAGCCTGCAGCACCAAAGCAGGCTCAACCAGCTGGGGTGAGTGTTGAGCAGAACATCGTCGAAACATTCTTTTGGTGCTCACAGCAAGACGTTGAGACATGAAACACATCAAGCAGAGCGCACTTGCTTACGTGCAGAGTGTGTCAGTCTCGGTCAACCAATCATTGGTTATTCACACTAATACGCGTCCATACAGGGCATGCCTTGATGCATTTGTGCACCTCAGATGAAGTCAGCAAATTATGATGTACTGCAGATAGTGATGAAAATTATATCGTTTCAAGTTTCCGGACTGGGAATTCTCTTGTTAGAAATTCGGCAGGTGCAGATGCAGCTGCAGATGCATTCATGTACCTGTGCAGGCCCTACTGCCGCGTCATGTCAATTGCATGATACCTTTGACAAGTCATGACAACACCCAGGCAGCAAGGTACATGATGTCAGCTATGCAGTTCAGTGATGTTGAGGCATCAGGCTGGCAGGCTGGCAGACACATGCACAAACAGACAGATTTGAGAGTTGCATACCTGTGGCTCAGACTAGACACTTCCTGGTCCCTGCTGCGGACAAGGGCTTCAAGCTGCATCTGGCCCTCCTGCTGCCTTGTGCCCTGATCATACACATGTCACTCAGTATATCACTTGATGCAACCGCATGACTTCCAAGCATGGCCATAATGCACTCTATGATCATGCAGCCTTCACGCCTTGCGCATTGATTGTTTGTGTTGACATGACTATCACAATGGGACAATTTGCTATGTCTACCAAACAGATGCAGAAAATGCAAATCGACGTAGCAGTGTAGTGATTCTGAGGTGTTGGTGCAGTGACCTGTTGCTGCCTTGCAAGCTGCTCTTCCAGCCTTGCATGTTCCTGAGCCAACGCATCACGCTCAGACTCAGCAGATCGCTGAGCTGCCTCAGCATTTGCGACTCGCACTTCCTGGTGATGTAACTGGCTCTGTAGCTCCTGACTCTGCTGCTCAGCAGCGAGCAGCTGAGCATCCAAACCTGCTCTTGCAGACGCTGATACAGCTGTCTGCTCAGCTTGCTGAAGTGCATTGCCAGTGTCATGCTCATCCATGCCAGACATGCTTTCCTGACCTGCAGAGGTGAGTTGCATTTTGCCCAGCACATCCTTTGTTGACTGAGATGGCTCTGCTGTGGATGTGTCATGGCCACGCTGGCCAAGCAAGATGGATTGCAGACAAGCTGTGTTTGTGGATGGGCATATAGGCTTGACTGATCTGGCCCATGTATTAATTCTTGTAACCAAACAGGTGAGTTGGCCAAAACCGCTAATGACTGTCAGCAATGCTACAGCAGTGCATTGCATGCAGGCACTGTCCTTGACCTTTGAGCCATCTGTACAGACCTCAAGCAGCAGACAAGCTCAGTGCTGCAACAGAAGCAAAACACCTGATCAGCTCCTGTCATTGTGCGTTGGCTCTTTGCACATATGCCCCCAAGCATGACAACAGGCTTTGCAAAAATGTGCATGACTTACATGTGCAACCATAATGCACCTACTGTGAGCACTATGTGGGTTGCTTTGCACATGCGCCTCCTTCAGTGATGTGAAACGTTGCTGAGACACTGACCAAGACACTGTGGTGATGAGAGCTGACCTGGAGTGGCGGCCAGGACAGTGCTGCGGCCAGTGGCTTGCTCCAGCCAGCTATTGCAGCGCCAATCATTCTTCTCCTTCTGCAACTGAGCCAACTCCTTCATGCACCAGCTCAGCTCCTGCACCAGGACTCCGACACACATCAGTGAAGTTGGAAGTGCCATGTGGTGGATTGCATGCAAGCCTGTTGTGACATGATTACCTGACTCAGATGGCATGAACAAACAGGGCAAGCACCCCAGGGCAAAGTGTCATCTGACCAAGGAAATGCAGTCATACTGGGCCAGCGTAATGGTCAACAAGGTCACACAGCAATTTCATATGAATCTGGAATTCAGGTGTATCTTGCATATTGCTTTAGCATCGGTGGGTGCAACACCTCTGCTGTCTCATCCTGCCGCATCTTGGCTTCTGCCAATGCAGCTTGAGCTGCCTCCCTGTCCGTGGAGGCAGCAAGCAGAGCAGCCTGCGAATTCAAGCAATCATAAGCCTGTGAAAGGCAGGTCAGGGCGTCGTACGACACTCAGACGTACTGCAGGACAAGCTGGGCAGGTGAAGTGATACCTGCACCCTGTCCCCGTTGCCCGGCATTCCATCTTGCGGCCTTGTCCCTAGCGTATATGGACCAGGAATACCGTCTCCCCTCGCGGTATACGAGGACTGCTTGAGAAGCGCTTTGCGTGAGCCAAACATCGCTTCCACCCTTGCAACTATTCACCGGTTGACGTGCCTCTCAGCCTGACCAAGTTGACCCTGAGTACTGTCAACAACGGGCACATTGCTTGATGTAGGCGTGATTGCGCAGGGGCTGCGGAGAAAGATTAGCCAAGGTCTAAGCGTCACGGTAGGTCAAAGTAATCTTTAACAGCAGGCAGCAGCGAACGTTCAATCAGTGTGAGTCGCTGATACGCGCTCAACTCATGCGTTCTCATGTCTGAATGTGAGTTACCGCTTTGAGGGCCTATCGCAAAGCTGAATGCGCTTATCGAGCTGTCGCGTCTTCGTGTCACACTCCTAGACATCATCACGTTCACGGTTGTGACTCGATACATAAGTGCATGACGTTTGTATGCCGCCTGTGATCACCAGCTAAACACTTGGGAACACTCGGGATACCGAAGTTCAATTGTTCGGCATGGCGTCGCTTACCTGCGCCAGCCATGTTCTCAGTGCTCAAAGCCAACATAACTTGTCTGTGCACCGTGTTCAAAGTTTTTGCCGCGCCCGCATGAGCCAGTTAAGGAACCAGAGGAGGTGCAATAGAGCAGCTGCAGGGAATTCCTACATGGTTTCTTGTTCTGCAAGTGACTTTGAGGAAGGTGAGCTGATCAGCGGTGTCAAGGCTGGCGATAAGCTCAAAGTGAAGGAGTCCAGGATAGTGTATCACTCCCCAAAGCACAAGGTAACAATTGTCTGAAGCCCCAGGTCTTGGCTGCTTTTCAAAAGGACCAGCAAAATTGCACTGGCAAAACCCAGTTACATGTTGCCAGATGCAGAGTTGTCAGCAATCACTGCAACATCTTTGTGTTGTGACAAAATGCATTACCAACGCTCTGAAACTCTTTGAGTACGTCACCAAAGCAGCAATGGAAGGGTGTTGTTCAGACATTGCATGTGCTCAGCAGCTGACATCGCATCATGCAGGAAGGCCTTGACCTGAAAGGTATGGAGGGTGAACTGATGGAAGTCATAGAGAAATACCAGGGAAAGCAGTTATCAGCAAATATGCCATACAAAACCTTATTTATGATTCCAAAGGATGATGGCAAAGACCAGAAGTTGATTGCTCATCTGGTAAGGGGCGACATGAAGCATGTTTTGAGTACACCATACCGTATATACTGCTCATGCTGATCATGCATGATGCTTATCAATAGATGCATGACATTTAGGAAGCATGTGTACTTTTGAAAAATGGTACTGATGTATGCATGCATGCTGCAAAACTTGACATTCTCAGCCGAATCATCCGAATTGATGCGCTGCTTATAAGTCCAGCGATGTTTGCTGCAGGCAGCTGGAGAATTTGATAAGGTCTAGTCAGCTTCAGTGGCTCTGAAGAATGTTGATGTTTGGCAAGCGCTTTTTAGACAGCCCCTCATAGTCTGTGCACAATAACTCCGTATTTGTTCAAGCTATGCAGTGTCAGTACTTGCCACCAAAGCAATTAGTTGATCACAAATGTGAAGCAGGGTGCAAAGTTGGCCACAAGCGACAAAAGCTGACATGGCAATGAATCGAAGTTCAGTACCCAACACTGTGTGATAATTGAACATGAAGCAATGCATACATTTGCAGGAGTTTTTTGAGTTCACCACTGTGGAAAGTTTCAGTAATATATGTGTAAACACATCACTCATTCGATAAGCATAATTCTTGTCTCCATCGCAAAGAAGTCTCCATGCTCAAATGCATTCTGTGTTGCAAAAGAGTCATTGACATTCACTGCGGTACAGCTTGTGCAGTGTCAACATGCAGAAAGGCAATTGGAACACAACATGCAGGAAGGCAATGAGGGAAACAACTTGAAGGAGGCTAAAAGCCTATGCTATGAGTCATCTACACCAGGGACCTGCAGCAATTGGCCTTCAAATCCCAGGCTGCCTTGACAATCTTCCTACATGCCTTGTGATCGTTCAGATATGCGGCGTCATGCATGCGTACATAGGCATGCTGCGGGCTGCACATGGCGGGAAACTGCTGATGAAATGTCTTGTACCCACCCCTCAATACATACATGTGAGGGAAGGTCAGATTTGGATAGTCCGCCAGATGTTTCCGCCTGTCCATGTTGCGTAGGTAGCGGAACATGCGAGGGGCTCTCTCTGAGGAAAACTCACAATACAGAACAATGGCTGTGCTTCGACCCTGAGCTGTGGCGTTGCTGCCAAAGGTGAATGCTTCGCCATCATCAGGTTTTGCTATATTGACTGCTCCAGAGATGTGACCGCCCGTATGCTCATATACATACCTAGCAGTGTCACAAATGAACTGCTGAAAAAGTCTTCTAGAGATGTACAGAAGCCATTTATTGCAGTTGACGGTCTATTTGTTGCAAGCGTGTCAGCTTGTAGTGACTGCCTTGGACGTTTGGAAGGGGTGTACTTCAGCATTCAAGTATGCATTTGAAGGAGCAGGCAAATGACCAGCTTTGCTTTGCTTGATCAAGACGCTCAGGACGGCCCTGTGAAACTACTCCCCACAAACAAGGAGATCTCTGACAGAGGAGGGTCGCATAGACTGTATATCTTCACACAGGCAGTGTGATCCGAGAAAATGGTATTTGCTTACCTGCAATCTACAATCTTCAATGCTGTAAGCTGAGTGCTGAGCTGGCCTGTCAGCAGCTGAGCTAGGGTTTGGCAGGTGATGCTTGGCAAGCCGGTCTCAGGGTTTTCAACCATGGGCAAAATGCTGACTGGCCCGGTGTCTAGCGGTGACAAGCTCTTCCTCCTTGCTGATCCTTCACTGCTTGTGTCCCTTAGGGCAGGGCTGCTAGCTATGCCATGTGTGAGGGCTGCTGACGCTGGGCTAGGGCTGCAGGCGTCGCCCTGTGGTAGGGCTGCTGATACTGGAAAAATACAGCATGGACTTGACGACGCTGTTGCACATGACAGGAAAGCAGCTGATGTGGCAACGCCTAGGCCAGAGCTGCTCATACATACTTGCCGGTCAAGTAGCATTGCATCAGGTGCAGTTTCTTCATGACACACGGAACCCACATGGGCTGAGCTGTCTGAGTGAACTTGGCGTTTGCACTGAGCTGACATTTTCACCGTGTTTGACGGGTGTTCCTGCATCGTGCCTGCATTCTGTGCTGATGCACCAGTTGACTCATCAATAAGTAAAGGTGGCAGCTGGAACTCTAGCTCAGACCCTATATCCTCCACCATGAGGTCACTCAACTTTGTCTCACTTGACAGCCTGGATGGCCTTGCCAGTGATGTGGTTGGCATCAGCGGCAATGACTCATCCAGCTGGAAGGCCTCAGCTTCTACACAACATGAGCCTGTCTGCATGGATGCTGAGTCAGCGTGCTCAGTCTGCATGATGCATGGCGAGCTTTGGACTCGATCTGCTGCGAAACTGCTGAAGCTGGCTGAGAAGCTGCAGGGGCCAGAGGCAGGGCAGTGGGGGCTGAGTGGGGGTTTTTGTGAAAAGCTGGCCCTGGTTGTGCTGGTGCGCATGCATACGTCTTTGTCCTTGACATCTGCTGTGGGAATGTGGATGTGTGGGAGGGAATTCAGAGCTGCAACATTGCCTGCAGCACAGATCACAAGAGCTTGAACGCAGTCCAACACGCCAATCTTGATGCTGTATCTTGTCGTGACTACCAATGCATAGCGTGGGAACCTGCACAATGATTGCAACAACCGAAAATCTTGAGCATATGCCGGCCTGTATTGTCGACGAGTCACACCATGAGCAAACATGAGCTGATGCCCGTCAAGCAACCTGTGCAAAGCAGCGATGACTCTTTGCTGCGCAAGGAGAAAAGGCAAATCTGCAGGCTGCATGAATGTCAAACCTAACCCAAAGAAGAGAAGGCAGACCTGCAGGCTGCAGGCATGTCAGTCCTGACCCAGTGCACAGCCTCTATGTGCTTGCAAATCTGTTGACGTGCAATGGACCTGGGCCCGGCATGCTCAAGTGTATGGAGCACTGCCTCTTGGCTGGAGCTCTGCTACCTAATGTCCCTGGCGGGCTCTTGCCTGTGAGCAAACTACATTATCCTAACACAGCAAAACTGCGAAAAACAACAATAAGTACAGTAAGGTCTTGTTGCAACAACTATACTTAACCCAGAAATTGTTATTATATCAAGGTGTTGTCACTTGAATATAACTTCAGCAGCAAGTTTGTTGTTACACAGAAGGCTGGCTGTAATGCAGTCAATATCAGGTCCAATCACTTGTTACAGGTTCAACAAGCTCAAGGCCTGGCTTGTCTGCAGCAGATGCAGGCAATTGGTCATGAGAAAGGGCAATGTATGCCTTATGCCCCTCACAGATCTGTCTACGATCAGAGTCGGTCAGCTGCGTACCACGGCAATTTGCTGTGGACCCAATGTACAGACTGTTCGCCAAAGTGTCTGAAATGATCAAGTTGTCGCAAACGCTTGACTACATGTGGCGCAGCGCTCTTGCCGCCTAGATCTGCCATGGTGCTGTTACTGTGCCACGAGAACCGTAAGGCAGTAAACCGAATTGGCGGATTTCCAGTGCATGCTTCCAAGAAAATTGGCGCAAAAGCAGTCGGACCCACTTGCAAGCGTCTGCCAGCAACGTCGTTCACTGTCTTTGAACCACACGAACAATGCCATGCATGTAACTGGAGGGCTGTTGCTTTATACTAGGCAAAGTTGACAACGACTAAACATGAATGAGGTCGTGGTCGTATCTGGCCTGCTTGCACCAAGGACAATAGCGCTGCTGAAAATGTCAGCGCAGCAGCAACGCGTTGGCTGCACCTGGGGGGCTAATGCATGAACGATGACAAGTGATGACAGATGCATGCACCAATGACACATCTACAATATGTGGATGACCCTGACA
>JAABUH010000561.1_pt1 | contig 52724 bp, 59 predicted proteins | sample 5559121 | NCBI WGS metagenome assembly JAABUH01 (sample SAMN10711871, study PRJNA513364) | rock metagenome | isolation source: Antarctica rocks | place: Antarctica: Victoria Land, Battleship Promontory nord | collected 2015-12-28 | reverse complement strand
AGAAGGCCGAGGCGAAAAGGCTGTCAAAAGCGACGTCCGAACCTGTCGAAAGCGGCAGCGCTTTGGTCGTCCTCCCGCTAATATTTATAAAGTTAGTAAAATCTTAAAATAATTACTCGTTTAATTAGCAACGCAGTTGCTTCTACCGACTAGGGTCAGAATTGTATTAAACATGCTTATTGCCTAACCGAATTAGGATAGTCAAAAAGCATGTTTTATACACGTTTATTGAAACCTGTATTAAACACAGGGGTCTATATAAATAGCATCAGTTATTTGAATGCTTCATAGTCATCTGACCGTCGATGATGCTATTCAGAAATTCCTTCAGCACCTCATTGTTTGAAGGATTTAGCCTGGCCATAGCAATTTCCTCCTGCAATAGTCTATCCTTCATTTCACATAGCTCCTCCTCATCAATTTCAATGCTCTGTGTATAGCGAAGCTTCCTTTTTAGGTTCGGCCGATTAAGCGTTCGTTCCGGCCATATGACAGTGACGGCACTGAACAGTAGTAAGCCTTCCAGGTACGATTATCTGCTGGAAGTTATCGACGACGAGCTGGTTCAAAGGCCTACCGCCACGTTGCGGAGGCATTGATGGAGGTAGAGAGATAGGGGTCTGCAAGCAGGTTAGCTAGTAGAACTGACGACAGCGAGGGGTCAACAGCAAGGTGAACCTTCCTATCATAATTCATGTTTAGCTTACATAATAAAAAACCAAAAAAGCGAAGCAAAAAAGCCGCTAAGAGGTATTATACACGCTTTTTGTAGAAAAAGCGGTTTTATTCTGACCCTACTACCGACTGACGCCACATCACTAGCGTGCGGAAACCTTAATTATTTGATCTGTAAAACGGTTGGCTCTTTTACCGAAGTTGCGAAAGCTAAACCTATTACAGTTAACCGTTCGATTTTCAATGAAGTTCGGCTCACCTACTCGCTCACCTACTCGCTCACCTACTCGTTCATCTACTCGCTCACCTACTCGTTCATCTACTCGCCCATCTACTCGCTCACCTACTCGCTCACCTACTCGCTCATCTACTCGTTCATCTACTCGTTCATCTACTCGTTCATCTACTCGCTCACCTACTCGCTCACCTACTCGCTCACCTACTCGCTCACCTACTCGTTCATCTACTCGCTCACCTACTCGCCCTACCAATCTCTCTACCAAACGCCCTACCAAATTCCCTACCAAACGCCCTACCGAATTCCCTGCCAAATTCCCTACCAAACGCCCTGCCAAATTCCCTACCAAACGCTCTACCAAACTCTCTACCAAACTCCCTACCAAACGCCCTATCAAACTCCCTACCAAACGCTCTATCAAACGCGTCGGTCGAACGCATAAAACACGTCAAACAGTGCTTCAAACAATGCTTTCTACATGGCTTGGGAACAGTACTGTTACCCCTGTGGTTAGTAATCTTCGCTCCCAGCCGAAGGTCAACGCTAGGAAATTCAGGGGATTCAGAGTAGACTGACCGTCGGGTCGGGTTTCGGGTTGACATTTTGGACCCGAACCGAGATCGGGGCGGGTTGCTCACATTTTCAACCCGATCCGAGTCGGGTTGCTCATATTTTCAATCCGACGCGACCCGACCCGACTGGGAATTGGGTCAACCCGACCCGACCCGCCAAGGACCCGAGCTTGGCGTCAAGAGGGCTAAATATAGAAAATTTTCCGGTTTTTGGCTTTTGCATTACCTTTTTGCATTACCTTTTAATAGGAAGTCATAAAGGGGAACATGAAGACCGTTTGGTAGAGAGCCATAAAGAAAAACATGAAGGTCGTTTGGTAGAGAGTCATAAAGAGGAACATAAAGGCCGTTTGATAGAGAGTTATGACGAGAAACATGAAGAGAAACATGAAGGAAAACATGAAGGGAAACATGAAGAAAAACATGAAGGGAAACATGAAGAGAAACATAGAGAGAAACATGAAGAAAGTCGTGGCGAAAAACATGAAGGAAAACATGAAGAGAAACATGAAGGGAAAACATGAAGATCGTTTGACTTTGATAGAAAGTCATGACGGGGAAACATGGTAGAAAGTAATGAAGAGAATCATGAAGACTGTTCGATCAAGCTATTTACATTTATCTAATATTTTGTCGAATCAAATCGAGTTATCAAATCAAGCTTCTCAATTCGACTCGAGTGCTTGAGTTCAACTTCTCAATTCGACTCGACACTTTTTCAAAAAATTTTCAATTCAACTCGATTCAACGCGATCAGTCTAATTCAGAGTATTTACTTCTTTTCACTTCTTTCTTTCTTCGTAGAACAGTTTCTACTTTCTATTTCATACGAAATAATGCTAACTGACTCAATAGAACGCACTCTTCATGACTCGATATTGAACTTTCTACTGATTTTTCTGCTGAGCTTTCTACTGAGCTATCGACTGAGCTTTCTACTGAGCTTCTCATCGAGCTTTCAACTGAGCTATCTACTGATCTTTCTATCAATCTTTCGACTGATCATTCTATTGATCACTCTACTGATTATTCTACTCATCATTCTACTCATCACTTTACTCATCATTCTATTCATCATTCTACTCATCATTTATTCATCATTCAAGAATCAAATTTATTCTTTATTGAGCATCAAATATGACTTTATCAAACAGTCTTTATAACTCTTTACATGACTTTCTACATGACTTTCTATCAAGCTTTGAATTACTTTGCAATCAAGAATTAAATTTGATTTTTATCAAGCATCAAATATGAGCTTTATTGTACATTCTACGTGACTTTCTATCAAACATTCTACATGACTTTCTATTGAACATTCTACATGACTTTCTATTGAACAGTCTTCATGATTTCTTTCATGACTTTCTTCATGACTTTCTACCTCATTAGTTTACTCATTAAATTTCTCATTAACTTTCTCATTGACTTTCTCAGCGCATATAATAAATTGTGTAAATAGCTATTATTTAGTTAGTCAAATTAATTAGTAATTAATCTATTATACGATCGCAATAATCAATAAGTTTTGAGTCAGCAATAACTGAAAATCGCGTTGCTTTTCATTGATAACAGACTTGCTCAAACAGTCAATGAATCTAGTATTTTATCTTACAACTTATTCATATCTCTCACTTTCACTCAGTTCTTCGCTTAATGCTTAACAATCATACATCACTTTCAATCATGCATCACTAAATTCAACTATTCATTATATACACATTGATTTTTGAGCAATTGCTTCAAAATAACTCATCATTTCTTCTGATAAGTTTAAATGAACTTAATGCAAGCAGCTTTATAAAACTTAGTAGCTCAATAGCACTTCTTTAATGCATTTAAATAACGCTTTTTTCAGATTTAAATCTGTCATCAAGTTAAAGTTGAGTTAAGTTGAAGAAAGTCAACTCAACTCAATTCTGAGTTTGAATTGAGATTGAGTTAACTCTTCTTAACTCAAGCTTAACTCAAGATTGAATTAAGTTGTTTGAACTCAATTTCTAAAAATAGTATACTTACTCATATGCACAGAGTTTTCATGCAAACTGAATTTAAACTCAATTTCTAAAAATAGAATAATTACTTGTATGCACGAAATTTTCACACAAACTGAATTTTCGCGCACTTTAATTTAAAAAGATTAGCAACAAATAATATTGACTTTAATGTGTTAAAATGACATCAATATAAATAGTTTTTGTCATGATTTTAGCATGTGTTACTCGAAAGATGTTGAAAAAAGAGATGTTAGATCACTTAAATGATGTTGAACAATATTATAAATGATGATAGACGTGAGATTATCAGTGATGTTATGAAAATCCCTCGATACAAATGATACTCAGCGTTCATGAGATATAAGAATCTCTGAATGATCTCTTTCTTTTCTTTCTTCTTCGTGCAACATCTTGTATCTAAAATCTAGTTATTAGAATTTCATTCTGATTTCATTCAGCTCTCAGTTCGTGACATTACGTTGCACTGCACTACATCATGAGTCAATTCAAGAATATCAGCAACATTCTGTTGTTGACATCTCTAGTCTCGATCAACGAACTCATCACTGTCGCTCAGTTTCAAACTTACGTCAACAATGCTCTTGAAGCGTGATACACTTTTCTAATCGAACTTCAAACTTGATTCAACGACATCATCACTCAGTATATCAACTGAGTCTCAGTCTGTCAACAAGAACATGAGCAAACTCAGATTGAACTTAAGCAGTTTTAGATCAATAATGAAATCTTGTCAGAAATGATTCAAGAACTCAAGAGCATGAGCAGAATCAATATCAAATCAGAGAAATATTTGAATTCAGAACTTTATATCGAAGAATGAGAAAATAAGCTAAATCAGTTCATCTTCGAACTGATCAGCAAGCTGAAGTTGAACACAGATCATTATTCAACTTTCGAGTTTCGCCTTCTGTATGAGTACAGTCGCTTATCGAGAAACGCTGTCGCTCAAGCGTTGTCACATATGACTGCTCAGCATGACAAGCTAGTCACGATTGAGCAATTAGTTGTCTTGTTAAGACAAGTCTTCGATGATTCAGACAAGCAAGAAATTGCTCAGCGATTCATTTCAGCTCTAAGAATGCGAAATTGCATCTTCATCAAATATTTGTTCAATTTTCAGCAGCACATTGATGCAATCAAATATGACGTCGTAACTCGAAAATTCAATCTGAAGAATGAACTATTCAGCGAGCTCAAAGCTCTATTGATTCAGATGAATGTCAGCAGTCTGAACTATGAGCAGTTGATTATCAAATGTCAGCAATTGAATAGTCGATATCGCGTCACAGTACAGAATCTTTTCAAGTCAAAAGCAGTGATTCACTCTGTCTCTGTGATCTCTACAGTTCTCGCGTATTTCGTCAAATATGCAACATTTTCGACAGACTCAAAAGCTACGATCTCGAGCTCGAGAAACTTCATGAACTTATCAATCGTCAACATGAAGAAACGAGACTCACTGACTCTCGAAAAGCATCAGCATCGTATGATCAATCATCTGTGTCTATACTGTGATAAGTCTGAGCATCAGACTGCGATCTGCAATTCAAAGCTCAAGATTCAGTTACGAGTCATCTCATTATTCGTCTTCGCAATCTCTATCGACAATCTCGCTTTCGATACTTCTCTCGCCTTGAGAAAAGTCTAGTCTTTGCATACAGTCGCTCGCAGAGACAATCGAACAGTCTGAAAATCTCTGCACTCTCAGTTAGCTCGATTCATCGATTAGAAAAGAAGATGAACAATGATCATCTCGTGCTCTCAGATAATCTAGAAAGCAATAAAATCAATGTCAATCTTTCTGTTTTGATTGATATCGACGTCATCGATTATGCATTTATTGATGACTCTTTCGCGCAAAGACACTCTCTGCTCTGTTTTTCTTTGTCTGAAATCTGTATTCTTCAGAAATTTGACGATCAATCAGTCGTATTCGATTCAATCACTCATTACGCTCTTGTCAAACTTCGAGTTTCAAGTGAGAAGCTCGAAGAAATCTTCTTCTATGTCACTCAACTTTCGCAATTTCCAGTTGTTCTAGATCTGTCTTGATTAAAAAGTCATAAAGCAATTATAGATCTGCGTCATAATCAGCTCATCTTTGAATCTCAAGCCAACTCAGAACTCGTACTCGAAACTCTCTCGAGCATCTTGATTTCAACTGTGTCAGTATCAGTCTTCTCGACGTCTTCGCTCTTGAAACATCTGAAGATCTACGCTATAAATAGTGCTTCGTTTCTGCGACTCGCTAGAAAAAAGAATCATGATCTGTTTGTCATATTCATGAGAAATATCGACAAAGCTCTGAAAATCACGTCTTTCGTTGACTCTGTCACGCTATTGCTTCTCGAATATCACGACTTTCTAGATGTTTTCTCTCACGAATTGACGAACACTCTATCTGAACGACGTCTCTATGATCATAAAATTCAGCTGCAGAAGAGCAAAACTTCTACCTTCGAGCCTTTATATGACATGTCTCAAGATGAGCTTCGAATACTAAAGAAATATCTGAAGAATAATTTGATCAAAGACTTTATTCAAGTCAGCTCTTCTTTCGCGATCTCTTCGATACTCTTTGTTAAAAAATCAAGCGAAGAACTCAAATTTTGCGTGAATTATCGAGATCTGAACGTCATGACAGTTAAGAATCGATACTCGTTATTTCTCATTCAAGAAACTCTAGATCGACTGACTAAGATCAAGTACTACATCAAGTTAGATATCATTGCAGTCTTTAATAAACTGCGAATGACTTATGAAGACGAGTGAAAGATCGCTTTTCGAACACGTTATGACTTATACGAGTACAACGTTTTGCTCTTCAAACTCACAAACGAATCGTCATCATTTCAGAACTTCATTAATGACATTCTGCATGACTTCTTGAACGTTTTCTGCATCGCGTACATGAATGATATCTTGATCTATAGCAACAGCAAAAAGAAACATACTCAGCATGTTCATCAGATACTGAAGCGACTTAGAATCATCGAACTACAGATAGATATCGAGAAATGCGAATTTTCAGTTATCGAGATCAAGTATTTGAATCTAATAATCATCATTCACGAAATCAAAATGAATTCTGAGAAGATCAATGTCATCATGAATTGAACTGCATCTTAAGACATCAAAGATGTTCAGAGCTTTCTGAGCTTCATCAACTTCTATAAACGATTTATTAAGAAGTTTTTCAAGCTGATTGATTTGTTGACTGTCTTAATCAGAAAAGATCAGTCATTTAATTGAACTCAGAAGTGTCAATTCATCTTCGATCAACTCAAGCAGATGTTGATCACTGTCTCTATCTTAATGCACTATAATTTGAATCTATTCATGACTGTGAAAATCGATGTCTTCGACTATGTTGTGATCGAAGTCATGTCTCAGCGAAATGATAACGAGCAGTTAAGATCTCTGATCTATTTCTCTTTCAAAATGCTATTCGCAGAATACAACTACGAGATTTATGACAAGAAACTTCTAGCTATAATCAGAGCTTTTGAGAAATGAAGACTCGAACTGAAAGGCACGTTAGACTTCGTTGAGATCATTTTCGATCATAAGAATCTAGAATATTTCATGTCAATCAAGCTACTTAGTCGAAGACAAGTCAGATGATCAGAATTTCTCTCTCGATTTAACTTCAAAATCGTGTATCGTTCAAGTGAATTGAACACTCGAGTCGATGCACTCACACGTCGATCAGAAGATCTTCTCTTGAATGAAAAGAATAGTCATCGAGAACATCAGTGACAGATCGTGCTAAAATCAAAAAATCTGAAAATTCAAGTCTTAATCAATGTTCTCGACGATAGTGACTCTGAAGCACTCGAATCAAGTGACTCGAAGAACGAATCAGTGATCTCTGAGCAGTCTGAATCATCAGAGAAAATGTCTATGAATGAGCTAGAAGAACAACTCTTCGCAGTCTATTTCAATGATGAATGAGTACAGATCGTGATAACTGCGTTAAGAGATGATCAACGAAAGCTTAAAGAATTTTCGTTAGCGAAATGTACGCTGCGAAGTGATCGAGTCTACTATAGAGATAGACTATTGATACTCGAAGATGAGAAACTGCGACTACATCTGCTTCAGTTAAGTCATGACACGTCTATTGCGAATCATTCAGAAAGAGTCAAGATCTACGAAATACTCAGTCATCATTATTACTGACTCAAAATGATCAAGACAGTAGCTTGCTTCATACATAATTGTCATCTATGCTCTCAAGTGAAGATCTCTAGAGAAAAATATCAGAAAGCTTTGAAGTCTCATGATGTACTCAATTGTCGCTGAAAAGACATAGTCATGAATTTCATCATGACAGTATCTGAAAGTAAGAATCTGAACGAAAATTCGACAATCAATATTCTGATAGTCATGAACAGACTATCTAAACAAGTGCATTACGAGTCTATGAGTGAAATTACAGCTCTAGATACAGCTCAAGTTTTTTATCGTGCAATATGAAAACATCATGAATTATCTGATTCAATCATCTCGAATCGTGAAACTCAGTTTGTCAATCACTTTTGAAACGAACTTTGTACTCGATTGAAGATTCAAGCTCGATTGTCAACTGCGTTTCACTCAGAAACGAATGATCAAATCGAGAACATCAACGACGTTTTGAAACAATATCTTCGAGTCTTCGTGTTCTTTATGCAGAACGACTGAGCTGCATGACTGTCATCAGCTGAATTTGTCATCAACAATCACTTCTTCGAAAGCACTCAATGCACGTCGTTTCTAGCTAACTTTGAACAGCATTCTCGAATGAGATTGAAATCAAAGAAGACTCAGAAGAACGTTATTGAACACTTGAAATGAATACATGTCGATCTGTTTGTTCAGAAAATGAATCGAATCAATGAAATTCTGCGAGAACAAATGATCTTAGCTCAAGCATATCAGAAACAATTCGCTAATGTTCATCGACAACACGCTCTCAAGTATGCAATTAATGATATGATTTGATTAGATGCTCGCAATCTGATGATTCATCGACTCAGCAAGAAGTTATTTAATAAATTCGAGAAATCTTTCAGAATCATCAAAATTGTTAGTTCTCATTCTTATCAGCTAAAGTTGCTTAATGACTGATTCTGTTTCAACGTCTTTCATACTTATCTGCTTCATTCTGCGATCAATGATCTCTTATCTGAACAAATATCTTTCGCGTCGTTTTCGATAGTCTTCGTTGAAGAAGTGCTTAGCTGAAAGATGAACGAAATATTAAACTTTCGAGTAAAGAACTCTCAGCTAGAGTATTTAATTAAGTGAACTGAAATAGAAGAAAACAGTTGAGTAAAGTTTGCGAATGTGATGAATGTCATCGAAGTCATGAACGTCTATCACGCTTGAAATTTCGATCGTTCGAGTAAGAATTCATGAATTGCTTACGTGCAAGAAAGCAGCGACTCTGAATATGAGTCAGAGAATTAAAAGTCTTGCAGAAGCTTCGACTTCAAAAAGAGAAATCTATTGTCACGATTTTAGCATGTGTTACTCGAAAGATGTTGAGAAAAGAGATGTTAGATCACTTAGATGATGTTGAACAATATTATAGATGATGATAGATGTGAGATTATCAGTTATGTGATGAGAATTCTTTGATATGAATGATACTCAGCGTTCATGAGGTATAAGAATCTCTGAATGATCTCTTTCTTTTCTTTCTTCTTCATGCAACGTCTTGTATTTAAAATCTAGTTATTAGAATTTCATTCTGATTTCATTCAGCTCTCAGTTCATGACAGTTTTAGTTAGCGTGTGCAAAAATCTCGTTTGCGCTGAAATTTCATGCATACAAGTAGTTAATCAATTGACTTTACATTTAAAAGAAAAAAAACTAAAGTTCTTGACAAAAGTGATAAGAATTAACTTGAATTATGCGCGAAAGCAATAATATCACTAACAGTGTAACAATGCAAAAATTGTATTTACTATTTATTTATCTTGTGACAGCGTTGCATTCTGATTGCATAGTAACATGATTATCTACTTCATCATGTAATTTGAATAAGCTTCAAATGTAAACTTTTCACTTGTAAGACAAAAAATTAATCTCATATTCTTTATTTGAATGATTACATGCTTTGCATGAATTGTGCAAAGATTGATGTTTGTTAAGTAATCAGTATTTGAATCGTAAAATTAATTGCAAAATTGATTGCAAAATTGATCATGAAACTAATCTTCTGTCAGAATCATGTCTAAATGATACAATTGATGAAGATCAGAATTGATAGTGCTTGATCTTTAGAAATAACTATAACTGAATATTAAGAATATAGAAGAAGATTGATACAAAAGCTTCTATTTATGTAATGTTCAAAGACTGCGCTAGACTCGAAAGAAATGTGTTTGTGATACAGAAAGAAGATGATGTAGATGAACAAGATGTTGATGAAAGAAAAGAGTGTTGAGAAAGGAAAAAGATGTTGAGTCATATCTGAGTCATATCTGAGTCAAACCTGACTAGCTCGCTGATTAGCTCTAATCATTACGCAGAGCACTCGCTAGCGTTCACTGTGAATTGATTAAAGCTTCAGTCTTGTTCAGTTTTATCAGTCTTGATATGCTCATAACATTATCTTCTTCTTCGAAAATTCATGTTTGCATGAATGTAGTTTATTTGATCGCTTTTGTTGATAGTTATTTCGATATTTAGCGCGATTTGTTTAAAGATAGCTTATGAAATTCATTCAAAACTTTCTCTGAGTCATTGAATTTTTCTTTATCGACATAGTATCATTCGTCGTCTTTATCTAGATCTGTTCATTTGACTTTGTACTGTATTTGATCTCGATAGCATCTGAAGTTCAATATATCATCTATCTTTCAATGTTCATTGTTTTTGATAGTGATTGATCTGAGTGATTCTGAATACTGTTCTGATAGAAGATCTTCTAAATATGATTGCAGTAGCTTCGAGCTGAACATTGAATGCAAATGCTTCATGCTGACTGATAGATGAAGATGATAGAAAATACTCACTTTGACAGTGATTTGATAGAGATTTAGCTGTTTGTCTTTCAAATCTTTGCAGAGTTTCGTTGTCTTGACGATTCTGAAAGATAGTCAAACTCAGTCATCTACTTCATAGATGATGTTTCGTCTATGTTTATTGATCTAAACTTTGATGATCAGCTTCGTCTTTTTCAATTGTTGATGATCGAAGTTCAGTAGTTCTTTCATTCAAATGACAATATCATCTCCTTTTCTAGCTTCAAGTCGTTCATGAATTGTTTTGTAATCAGTCGTATCTGAATCGAAACTCATTCGAGAATGAAATTCTTTATTGAAGTAGAAGAGAGTCATTGAAGTAATTAGATTGATCGCGTCAAGTTGAGTACTCAACTTGAAAAGTGTCGAGTTGAGTTGAAATTTTTTTGAAAAAGTGTTGAGTCGAATTGAGAAGTTGAACTTGAGAACTCGAATCGAGTTGAGAAGCTTGACTCGACAACTCGACTCGATAACTCGATTCGACTCGACAAGATATTAGATAGATGTAAATAGCTTGATCAAACAGTCTTCATCATAAAGACTTCATGATTCTCATCATGACTTTCTATTAAACACTCTTCACGATAATGCAAAAAGATAATGCACTATGAATTTATAAGATTATGAGTTATGATTAGAACTTAGAAAGTAAGATAAGCGCTGTTCGCTAGTTGAACAGCTCTATTATTTTCTTTTCACTTTCATTATTCTCTTTCTTCTCACTACTGATTATCTCATATTCATCATGTTGTAGTTTCTTCTTATTCTTCTTTGCTTCATAGCACATCTCTGCGTCATCGTTTTCTACTATGATGAAATCATTCAAATTAGAATTTATTGCATGTATTGAATTCTGAATTTCTCATTCTTTAACAGTTAAGAAAGTGACGAATTCTGTTGCAAAATTCTGAAAAGCTGTCATAAAATTAGTATCATCAGTCTGCTTTAACTTCTTCAGATCATCATGATGAAGAATTCTTTGTTGAATTAAGTAAACTATAGAGATCATAAATTTTGATATTTCTTCGCTCATGTTCAGCTCATCTGTTGTCTTCTAAAATTGATATTAGTTTCTACAACTGAGAGATAATGCATATAGATAATGCATATCTTCGTTGCTTTTGAAGCAATTTTCTCTGCAGTAGTATTTGCATCTTGTGTCGCAGCTAGACTAATCGCGTCGAGTCGAGTACTCAAGTTCGAGTTGAGTACTCGACTCGAAAAGTGTCGAATCGAGTTGGAATTTTTTTGAAAAAGTGTCGAGTCGGATTGAGAAGTTGAATTCGAGCACTCGAGTCGAGTTGAGAAGCTTGACTCGACAACTCGATCCGAAAACTCGACTCAACTCGACAAGATATTAGATAGATGTAAATAGCTTGGTCGAACAGTCTACATGATTTCTCTTCATGGCTTTCTATCATGTTTTCCCGTCATGACTTTCTATCAAAGTCAAACGATCTTCATGTTTTCTCTTCATGTTTCTCTTCATGTTCTTCTTTATGTTTCTCTTTATGTTTCTCGTCATGATCTTCTATCAAACGATCTTCTTGTTTCTCTTCATGTTTCTCTTCATGTTCTTCTTTATGTTTTTCGTCATGATCTTCTATCAAACGATCTTCATGTTTCTCTTCATGTTTCTCTTCATGTTCTTCTTCATGTTTCTCGTCATAACTCTCTATCAAACGATCTTCATGTTTTTCTTTATGACTTTCTATCAAACGATCTTCATGTTCCTCTTCATGACTCTCTATCAAAAGATAATGCAAAAAGATAGCGCAAAAGTCGAAAACCGGAAAATTTTCTATATTTAGCTCTCTTGACGCCAAGCTCAAGTTCTTGGCGAATCGAGTCGAATTGACCCAATTCTCAGTCGGATCGAGTCGCGTCGAGTTGAAAATATGCTCAATTCGACTCGAATCGAATTGAAAATGTGAGCAACTCGATTCGAGTACGATTCGAGTTCAAAATGTCAACTCGAAACTCGACTCGACGATCAGTCTAGTCGCAGCAGTTATATCGAAAAACTTTATCGTCTCAGTGACAATCTCAGTATTCGCTTTGCATCTGATTTTCGATTCAAAGCATTCGACTATAAACCGATCATCGCTTTATTTAGTATTGCATTACTGAGATGCATTATCATGAATATTTTTGTTCTTTCGCTCTTGTTCTATCTCGTCTCTTACATTGTCTTTCATCGCTGCTTTGTCGATCTCATTTACTTCTTTTCAAACATTGAATTGTCTTAGTTTGTGTAATCATTTGAATATGACTACACGATCGTTGTTCTGTCGCTTGTAGTGTTCTTTGATTTCATTGAATCAATTTTCACCACGATTTTGACTTGCAATAGACTTTGAATTTACGAATAGAATGAACATTATCTGTTAAAGTCAGCATTATTCTCTTGATAATGCATTTGAGTAATGCAACAGTATTGATGAAATTTGAGTAGTTCGATAGAATATGAACTTGTAGAGAATTTGAAAAAGTAAGAAGTATAACATCAAGTGAGATGAATTAATTTTCACGAAGAATTATTTCTGAACTGTCAAACAGAGTAAAAAGTACCTGTTAAAGTCAGCATTGTTCTCTTGATGATGCATTTGAGTAATGCAATAATATCGATGAAATTTGAATGATTTGAAAAAATATGAACAGGTAGAGAATTTTGAAAAGTAAGAAATAAACTGATAGTTCATCAAGTGATATGAATTAATTTTCACGAAAAATTATCTCTGAACTGTCAAACAGAGTGAAAAGTATCTGTTAAAGTCAGCATTGTTCTCTTAATGATGCATTTGAGTAATGCAATAGTATCGATGAAATTTGAGTAGTTCAATAGAATATGAACAGGTAGAGAATTTTGAAAAGTAAGAGAAAAACTCATCAAGTGAGATGAATTTGAGTGTAATGAGAAAAATTTAATTATTATTCTTAACACTTATTTCTTAACACTTATTCAATATTTTCTTCAATTTCTTTTCTGATTTTTCAATCACTTCTTCTATCATATTTTCTTGAATCGTTTTAGTAATCAACGCTTCAATAAATAATACTTTTGAAGATAATACTTTCAAAAATCAAGTTTACATAAATCAAATCAATTATTCTTGATAAACAATGACATGCAGCAAGCATGTTATCAATAATGCATACTGATAATGCAATATGACTTGTTTATTGCTGACAAGTTTATTTTTAGCATGTGCATTAGCATGTAAGACGTCTAAGAGCTCGATGCATTCAACTGATCATTATGCTATCAAAGAAACTTCAGTCTTTAAATCTACTACTACTACTAAAAAGATAATGCACATGAGTAATGCATTATCTACTGATATACTAATGCTTTGCAACAGAAAAGACGCTACAAATCAGACACTGTTGCGCTGCGCGAAATTTGAAAATATCAGAAGATCACAGAAAATCTCATTTTCAAAATGATCTTCGAAAGACTGATTAGAGAGATTATGCATGATTATGCTTGAGCGAACATGCTACAATATGATTTTCACATTCAGCGCTTTGTCTTGAGTGCTCTTCAAGAAGTCACTGAAGACTTTATGTACTTCTTTATGAAAAGTAAGTGCATTACTCTTTCGCATTATCACTCTTGTTGTAGAATTTTCATTGACATTTTGCTCTATGCAAACATCAACTTGACAACAATTCATGTCAAACGCGTCATCATTCAAGATAGAAATATGAGATTTATGAAGAATCTCATGATGAATCTTGATGTCATGTTTTTCAAGACAGACTAGAAAATGTCTGTCTTCATCAGTTAGATAGACAGTATAATTCTTGAAATCACATTTGCATTATTCTTATGCATTACTTTTGTGCATTGACTCAATTGTACTTCTAATAAGTACTTGCTTTAAATGCAAGACTTTTAATAAATGAAGTGATATTGCAGATTTATGAATAAATCTGTGTCAGAACAATCTTCAAAGATACTTGAAATGAATCAGCAGACTCGTTGATCTCTTGATCATCATTCTTCTTTCTGCAATAAATATTTCAAAGCTCAGTAATAGTCTCATCTGAATTTAAATTCATAGTTCAATTGTAATACTTCATCAGCATTATTTGTTTCATCGTTTTTGAACTCATTTGTGATCGATTTCATCGACATACTCTTCTAGCAAGACTGATAGTTCGCTCAATATTTATCAAGAATATCGAGCATGAAAGAACATCTTTAGTCATTTGCGTCAATCTAGAAAAATTCGAAGCATTGTCTTTTCAAAACTGTCATGTCGAACATTTCTCATTTATAACATCAGTGCGAAGATATTGATCATCTTTGTCTTGAAAAGAATGAGCATGCTGAGATTGTTGAAGCAATGATCTTCTAACAGTTGCAACAGACTACAAGATCATTAGTAAATGATCAAATGCATTATTATAATGCATTATTTCATCAGCATCACTTCTTGCTCTTTGTGCTTCTGCTCTCAAATCGACAGTCAAATCTTCGTAGTAACGATGAAAATACTCTTTGAACTCTGTCTTGTACTTGATCTCGTAGTGAACAGATTCTTCATCATGATCTGTATCTTCATTGTCTTTGTCGTTTCAAGTCTTGTAAAGATTTAGCTTCATTGTAGAATTCAGAATATTTGCAAGATTATATATTGTTTCATCACTGTCTTTGATCTTGACATAATACTTCGCAAGTTTGATTGAGACTTTTTTGCAAGTCTTTACTATAACAGCACTTGACAAGCAAGTACTTCTTCTTATATTCTTTTCAATCTGCTCAAGATGATTGAAAAGTGCATTAAATATTTGAAATTTCAAGTGAATATCTGCATTAGTTGTTCGTGATACTACTAAAGTGCATTCGTAGAAGAAATTTAATAGATTGTCAACAAGCAAAATCATGAATCACTAACTTTCATCAAGTTTGATTCTTACAATCTTGAAATCTTCGCAGTATTTCTCTGTTCAAAGATCAACAAATTCACGTAGTTGATATGCTTGATGAAGCATCAAGTACGTAAAGTTTCAACGAATGCAAATATCTTGTATCAGTTTTCTAGATCTTTTGTCATTCTGCTCTTGAAAAGCTCTGAAGCGAATCAATCGCTGAGAAGAGTCGTTGACAGCTATCGTCAGAGCACAAATCTAATTTCATGATTAATAAATGCATTACTTTTTTGCATTATCATTCGAAGCAATATCTTTTTGATTACAACAGATAATTCTCTGCTTGTTTCAATATCTTGCACTTGCTCATTCTTTAATTGAGCAATAACGTTATCAGCTATTGTCTTTGATTCAAGAGCTTGAATAAAATCTTGAGTCACAAGATTGATGATGTGAGTTAAGCAATTAATGAAATTCTGTGTTCTGTTTCATTGAAACTCGCGACGACTCATGATCTTTTCAAGTTTCTCTTTCAAGATACTATTATTGCTTGCATTATTAATAACAATCTTGAAAAGCTTGTTCTTAATAGCGTAGTTCTTCAGAATTTTCATTAGCTTCATCATCAATTGACGTTCGATATGCTCAATATTAAGAGACATAAATTCAATAAAATGTTCATGAAACTGAAATTTGACATTGACTCAGTATATCAACACTCTCAAGTACACTACTTTTTGAGAACTAGATCATGCATTCAAAGCAATGAAGACACGTCGTAACTCTGTAAGATTTAATCTGATCTTATCACAAATCTTTTTATAGTGTGAGAGAATCATGATTATTATCTTTGTGCAATGTGCAATCTGCAGATTTGAACGAAGCATTTGTAGCAGCTTTCGAAATTGCTCGTTATCAACGATTCGAAAGAGTAGATTCAAGTCAATAAAGATCTTGCATAATTGATCTTTTTAATTCTCTTGATTGAAGACAGAGATTAACTCGATATGACTTTTCTTCTAATAGTTTGTCAATTTTGCATTATCAATTTGCATTATCAGATATGACTTACTCATTCAAAAGTCAGTACAGTCTGTGATTGTAAGTGTTCGCGTTTTTGCTCTGTCGCTGTGCAAAAGTCTGATTCAAGAAGCTTTTTCATAGCAGACGTGCTAAAGCTATCAAAAGTTGTTGAATGATTCATAATCTTATGACAGATTGTGCATGAGATTTTAGACAATTCTTCAACAATCGAAGTTAATTGTATAAAGTGATCTCATATATTGAATTGCTTATCGTCTTTGACTTTTTTGAATCAGAGCAAATTGACTATCTTTTTTTAAGTCTTGTTTTGAATACTCTCGACAACAGAGATTTGAGATCATCATTGTAGAAAAGAGTCATCTGTATTCAAAGTTCAATGAACATACTCGCTATTCTCTCTTATCTTGAGCTGTGAGAAATTCTGATGAATTTTGTTCATCGCTTCTTGTTTAATCTTCTTCTTTTCAAAATGATGTGAAGAATTTATAGATCATTGAACTTGACTTGCAAAGTCTTCAGAATGAAGACTATCTGAAGATGAACTATGCGAAACGCTTTCGTCAGACAGATTGAAAGTTGTCAATGAACTAGAAATTTTATAGAATAGTTTGTATTAACAACAGTAGTTGTTAATAGCTTGAAGATAGTATATAAACGATGTAATGAGTAATGCGAAAAGATAATGCAATATATAGACGATGCAATGAGTAATGCGAAAAGATAATGCAAAGAACAAGCGAACATGTTGTTCTATGTTTCTATTCTTAGTGCTCTTGACGTCAAGTTCGAGTTCTTGATGAGTTGAGTTAAGTTGACTCGATTTCTAGTCGAGTCGAGTTGCGTCAAGTTGAAAATATGAGCAATTCGACTCGAATCGAGTTGAAAATGTGAGTAACTCGACTCGATCTCAGTTTGAGTTCAAAATGTCAACTCGAAACTTGACTTGACAATCAGTCTAGAAGTGATCGAGAAGATATTGAAATTGTCACTGAATTTCATCATAGATATTCATTTGACTCAGTCGTTCTGCATGTAATTGCAGTAGATTCTAAGTTCGCGTTCAACGTCTTGATTGACTCATTTCAATTGATCATTGATCTCAGAATGATAGACTGTGAATAGACTAGCTGTGATTCTCAGTCACTTGCAAAGACTTTTTTACATAGTCGATATGAATTAAGAGTTTCTGTTTGAAACAATAGAATTGAATAAATTATGCAGTCGATAGACGTTTCATAGCATGATTCAAACCGTTTCTTCGACTGAGATGTCATCGTCTTCTCAATGACAGAAAACATAGTGACGTTCTTTGATGAGATAATATATGATTGTGCAAATAATGTTATAGTCTTCTGACAGAGATAGTTCAGTGATGAAGTTCATAGCTATATTTTTTCAGCGTTTCTGTGAAATCGAGAGAGAATGATGAAGTTCATTGATGCTATTTCTAGAGACTTTGCTTCGCTGACAAGCATGACAGTTTCGAATGTATTGTCGAATAGTAGCTCAATGATCTTATCAATAGTAGAAACGCTGAACTAGATCAATGATTCGTCTATTGTCGAAGTGAGAGATTGAAGATTAATCATGCACTTCTTGTAGTAATTTCGTGTGCATGTTCTCAGAAACTCACAGTAGATCTTTTCTAAATAGAACGTCGTCAATGATTTCGCAGTTCTTCAGTTTAGTGATATGAAATTTGAGCTTGTTTTCGTTCATAGCTTGCCTATATTCGCTGCAGAGCTCATCTGTTTGATTGATCATTCGTACTCGTTGATAGAGATTTGCTTTCGATTCAATAAATAGAACATCGACTCTATCAAGAGTCAGAATAGTCTGAAAATGATCTTCAAGACGCTGAGCTGATTCAGAGACGTTCACTAGAAGCATTCTGATTAAAGCATCGACTTTAATGTTCATTTTGTCTGATCTAAAGATAATCTGAAAGTTGAACTTTGATAGAATGTTCAGATAGTTGACTTGTCATCGACTCAACTGTTTGTTTTTCATGAAGATCTTCAAAGTCTAATCATTGATGAACATCTGAATGAGTAGTTCAGTGCATTTCAGCTTGAGTCGTCAGTGTTCGAAGCATCGAATAATGGTTAGCAATTTCTTGTCATAGATGTGATAATTGATTTCAGCGAGAATCATGCTTTTACTGTAGAAGATCATCGAATGAAGAACTTTCTCGTCATCGTACTGAGATAGTATTTCACCTTTTACATAGTTCGAAGCATCAGTCTTCAGAATAGCTTGTCGTTTGAGATCGAAGTGACGAAGTACTGAAGTCGAGCTGACTTGTTTCTTTAGATTGTCAAAGGCTTGAACACAGATCTCGTTTCAAACAAAAGGCGTGTTCTTTCTAGTCAGCTGAGTGAACAATTTGACTAGCTTCGAGAAGTTCTTAATGAAACGACGATAGAAGTTAACAAATCTCACGAAGCTCTGAATTTCTTTTAGGTTGATTGAAGTGATTCAGCTGACTATGACTGTTACTTTGCTGAGATTCATACGAAGATCTAGTTCTGATACGATGACTTCTAGAAAGACAGTCTCTTCTACATTGAATTTGCACTTTCGAATATTCATCTGCAGTTCAGCTTCGCGTAGTCAACTCAATACTAGTTTGACGTGATCTTTATGTTTCTTTCTTGTTTTGCTATAGATGAGAATGTCATCTAGATAAGCTTGGCATGAGTGACAACAGTCGCTCTATGAAAGATAGTTTTAGAAAGATCATTGACGCGTTTGATCTTGTTCTTTGATCTCTCGAATGACTCGCTGATCATTATTCAAATGAATCAGATAGAAACGAATTTGTTTTAGAGAATCAGATTGAACTAGTTGATCTACTCAAATGAATCAAAGACGAGAATGAATTTTATCTTTCAGATCAGCGATCAGTTGCTTCTCGTGATAGTCTAAATAGAAAGATAGACGTTGAAACTGAGTATAGAATTCATTGAATTTCTTGAATTCTTGAACCAAGTTGTAGTATTTTCTACGAAAGTTGACTTTCTTATTCGAGTCATCGAACAACTGAGCTAGCTCTTTCAAAAGATCGTCGACGATTCTATAAAGATTGACACAGTCACGTTCGCATCTAGCTTGAGTGATCTCAGCTGCGTCATCGAATAATCTAGAATGTATATAGCTCAATTTGACTCGTTCATTAGAAAAGAGGTTAACGTTGATCTCTAGTTTATTCTGAATTTTTTCGTATCAATTCTTTCAAATAGAATTCTTTTCATCAGTAAACAGCGAAGAATCAGGTATTTTTTGAGATCTAGAACGCTCAGAGTAGATGAAATCAGAAGAAGTGTTTTCTTTAGCTTGAAGTCTAGTCTTCAACTCTTTGATTTCGTCTTCTTGTTGTTTATTTAACTTGTAGAGTCAATCTGTTTCTTCATCAAGAGCTAGACTTTGAGCCTTTCAGATTTTGTAGAACACGAAGAGTATTATCATTTCAGCAAATAATTCGTCATCTTTCTGAATGAATGATGCAGCACTTGATGATTTCGATGAATCAGCATCAAAGATTTGAAAGAAACGATTTCGAAATTCTTCGAAACGCTCTTCAGTAGACGAATGACTAGACATGATGAGATTTGTTTGAAAGAAATTTGTTTGAAAGAGAGTTGAATGAATGACGATGCTCGACGATTGAAGAAGAAAAACGTATAGAATGATGTTTAATCTTCAACAAAGAAGATTAAATTTGTTTGTTGATTTGATTAATTCTCTAGCAAACAACGAAGATTTTTTATCGTTGAATCTATCAATCGATTTGATTCTTGAGCAATTCACGAAGATTCTTTATCGTGATTCTCATAATCGAGTGAACTTTACGTACTTAATGAGTGATAAGTAGTTTAGCAATTCAAACAGTCTTGTCGTTGATTCTATTCAACTTTCTAGTGTTGTTCTATCTTTTGATTATCGTTGATCATCAGGTAAATGAATTTCTTTAAACTCGTTCTGTCTAGACGAGTATGTTGAATGAGTAATGAGATAAGTATCATGTGATTAACGAATTCTTAATATAATGTCAGAATCGTGTCTAAATGATACAATCGATGAAGATCAGAATTGATAGTGCTTGATCTTTAGAGATAGCTATAACTGAATATTAAGAATATGAAAGAAGATTGATACAAAAGCTTTTATTTATGTAATGTTCAGAGACTGCGCTAGGCTCGAAAGAGATGTGTTTGTGACACGAAAAGAAGATGATGTATATGAACAAGATGTTGATGAAAGAAAAGAGTGTTGAGAAAGAAAAAAGATGTTGAGTCATATCTGAGTCATATCTGGGTCAAATCTGACTAGCTCGCTGATTAGCTCTAATCATTACGCAGAGCACTCGCTAGCGTTCACTGCGAATTGATTAAAGCTTCAGTCTTGTTCAGTCTTATCAGTCTTGATACGCTTGTAACATCTTCATACATTGCAACAAGTTACACTTCTGTCATCTTCTGCAATGTCTTTATAACTTTTGATTGAAAGTCAAGATCAACTTCAATCAATTCATGATATACTTTGCGAATCACATGCTAAAACAACAGCTTTAAAATAAGTAAATTGATTGTTTTTTGATATCAATGAATTTCACGAAGTATCACAGTTTCTTTGTGATATTTTCGCATTTTCTTGAGCTTGATAAGATCATTTTTTATGATGACATTGATAACATGAACTGACTCAATGAATTGAACATTCTAACATATGATCAGCGTCTTTGAAATCACTTTTGCAATCATTTTTGCAATCTAGTAAGACTCAAAACTTACTCTGATGAACTTCATCTTTTTATCATCAGTTCTTTACTTCATAATTGACTGTTTTTAAAACATTCTTTCAACAAATTGCTTGTTATGAGATTTTTTACTGAATGATGATAAGAATGATGATGATGAGCTTAACAATGATGATTCTGAGTTGCTTGACAATCGTGATCTATTGTTTGACTTGTGATCAAGATTTAATCTTGTAAGCTTGAATTTAAAATTCACTGCAATATTATTTCTACTTTGCAATCAGTTTTGCAATCAATTTAAGAGTAATAAGAAATGAAATATGTATATAGATTCATGCAAATTGAAGAATTCATTTGAATTCAAAATCAATTTCAAAATCTTGTCAGTTGCAAAATCAAAGATGCTGAATAACATTTTGTTGTTAAAGTTAAACTCATTGTTTCTGTATTGCAATCAGTTTTGAAATCTTTTATAAACTTGTGAAACTGATACATAACTTACTGAGCTGTTGCAATCATGATTGCAGTATGTTGTTATTGTTTGAAGATAAAAGAAGAAAAAAGTTGATGATTACATGACTTAATTAGTGTTGAAATGATGATGATCTAAATCTTAAAATCTTAAATCAAGATATTGAAGTTTAAATTTCATATCTCATCATTGTGATTGATCTTCACTATTTCATCTCATTATTTAAATTGCTACATCATTGCTTTTATAAGTTAATTACTGTTCTGCATTTGCAATGATGTTTATTCACAAACGTAAGACTATTAAAGATTATTTCAACAATTCACATTCAAAAAAGATTAAAATTTATGTGCAAAATATGATAAATGATGAGAAGAAAATTGAAGATGCAAAAAACAGAGATAGAAATATTCATTTCTACTGAATCAAACAATTCAAAAAATCGAATGTTTATCTACAAGCATCAAATGATGATCATGAGTTCTTGTTGACTGCGCATGTGAATAGCAAATGAAATCAACGATATTTTTTGCAATATTTTTTGCAATCAAATATTAATAAATTCATAGAATTGCGAAAGAAAATACAGTGAATCATGTAAGAACATGTCTTGATATCGCAAGTTTCAATCAAGATTCTTTAATACTAAGCGCTCATTTCAATATAAGTGTAAAGAGTTCTCAATGAAAGAAGCTTTCTGACATCAATGATGTTCAGACAAAAGAACAATATCAGATGAATGACTTGCTTCTGAGTGAAAAACTCAAGATGATGATGAATGAAGAAATGATGAATGACTTGAATGTCATCAGAGAAGCATTAACAGTGAAGATTCTTCAACAGTTTCAGAATTTCTGAAAAGACGTAGCACATCATTTTATTGTGTAAGTTTTTGACAGTTCTTTTTATAATTTTGTTTACAATAATAATAAATTCATACACTCTTGTGACATTGATTAGATCAATTCATGAGAAACTCTGTGCTATTTGTATCGAGTGAACAAAACACTCTGAGGTAGAAAATCACTCGCAGTCTATATGACTGCTTCACGCAGTTGAAACAGTGAGTTTTGAGACTATGTATCAAATTTGTTCGCGTTGATCGCACGTTAGAGAACGAGTGTTCTAGTCACTCTAAATTGCTTCAAGAGCTTCATTTTCATCATCATCTTCGCTACTGCTCTGAGACTCTTCGTGATGACGACGATTATTCAATAGTTCAAGAAGTCAGCATCTTGTAACATTCTTAATTGCAGATGCAATCAGTTCGAGCAGTGCATGAGTACATGCTTCGTCGTCTGATGACTTCATTCGCAGTCACATCGCAAGCTATTCGTGCCTGAAACGTTTCTAGAGTGCAGATAAACATTCAGATCTATGCATTCAGTTCTGATGTGAATTGCAAGAGTGCTTTCTGCTTTCTGAAGATCATCACGCATCTTCATTGTCTTGTTGAATAGATGCAATCTTTGTGTCGAAGTGATATTGACATTTGCAATGCATTTTCTGTAGTTTTTCCATCTTTGATCTCATTGATTCTTATGATACTGCGTTATTGCGATGCTATCACTTATCGAGACTGTCGCAGAGAGAGATAATCATCTGCATCTCATCTGTATTCTTGTGTCTTCTTGAATTAAGATGTTCAGAAGCACTATTTTCTTGATGATGAGTAAGCGAGAAATGACGCGATTAACTTTCGTCAAACGAGCGTGTATTAGTTTGCATGCTTATCTGATCTTTTACGTTCTATTGTTGACTTAACTGCGTAGCGTGATCTTGTTCTGTAGCATGTTCAGATGAACATGTAGCGAACTTGTGTATGTTTCTGCCTTTAAAGTTTCAATGCTTACTCTTTTGAATGCTTCTGCTACCTGATGCAAAGTCTGATTCTGAAGTGTTTCTAGTCTGCATTCTTTGCTCGACAGTTCATTTTTCTTGTCGCGCTGATGTCAGACTGATGCTTCGAATGTGATTTCTGATCTCACTACTGCTGAGTATACTTGTCTCGCTTTTGTGAAGATAGCTTCTCATGTAAAGACTTCAAGACAACTAAGTGTCAGCATTCTTGTGACGTGATTCGTCTCTATTTGTCAAAGATGCGCGTCTCATTGCAGTTTCATGTTCAGTTGCATCTCTAGAACTCGTACATCTGATTTCAATTTGATAACTGAGTTTTCTATTTGTATGCTAGTCATCATGTTGAATCTCTTCGATTTTCTAGTGAAATGCGTGAGCTTGTACTTTTCTGATGCGAACGCTGCGTCATGAGTGCAAGCTCATTTCGCGCAGACGTCGTGTGCTTTGCTCAGTGTTTTGCAGATTTTTTCAGTGAATCTGTCGTAGACTAGAATGTTAATATCATTTATGAAGTCAAGCACTTCAATTTTAATTCTCAGTGCTTCGCATTTTTCAATTAGACTTACGTTGAAGAATAGAAAGAAAATCGATGAAATGAGAAATCTCTGCGATATGTTTGCGTTTATCTCGCGCATGTCGCTCGTTTGTTCATCAAATATTAGTGTTGTCTCTCGATTCTTTAAAAAGCTGCATGTTCATTCGATTATGTAGCTTGACGTTCTTTTCATTTTCAGCATGTGCAGAAGTCTGACATGTGAGACTCAATTAAACGCTTCGACGATGTCTAAGCTTAGCATGAAGATCACATATTTGATTTCACAGTTTCACACTGTGTGAACTTGATCTATCAATAGATCTAACGTCAAGATTATGAATCGCTTACGTCTCGCTCTCATTTGAGCATTTGATAGCATGCAATGAGTTTCAACTATGTCACTCAGTCTTTTGATCATGATCGACTTCAGCGCTTTGCTCATGATATTGAGCAAAGCAATGAGTTGATACGTCTTTGAATCAATATAGTTGCTTTTCTTTGATTTATGTAGTACTATTGTCTGAGTCTTTTTGAACTGCTTCGAATGATACTTGTGTATTACGCATGCATTGAATAAACTCGTCAGTACTGAGATCAGTTCTGCAAGACTCGCTTGAAGCGCTCTGTTTGAAATATCTGAAGCATCTGATGCTTTGTCTGCTTTTACTCATCTGATTGTCTGCTTCACTTCATCTTCTGTGATGCGCAAAGGTCACAATCGGCCATTTGCTTATCGTTTGGGATGCCCGACAAGAGGACTCATGGACGTAGTCTGCTGATTGGGAGTAAGGACACGGTTAGATTAGGGAACGTCTCGCTGAAAGACATCCATATCCGACTTCTCTCAATTAAAGGGGGAACATCGATACCAAACTTGAATCCAGACGCCTCTTCACCCAGTTTTATCCCACAAGATGGCACGAATCGTGACAAAGCTTAGTCCAAGGCCTTTCCCAAAGCCTTTAGACTTGGAGGAGCTGGTGGCACCTCAGGACATTGGAATACCCCCCACAGTCAATTATGCCTACGATCCAGTACCAAACGTGCCTCCCTATCTCTGCACATCGCCAATGATATTTCCCATTCGTCACACCAAGAACAACGATGCCATCCGCCTTAATACAGTGTCACTATATCCTCATGAGGCTGGGCTTCCGTACCGTTCAAGCTTTGGTGTCCCCCACGGGGCCAGAGCCTGGGAAGCAAACTTCCATGCTTCGGTAAAGCTGCTCGAACTGCTCGCAGCAGACAAGTCGGCCGCCGATGTTGAGGTCGATCATGGTATTACAATAGCTAAACTTGCGAAAAAGGAGCTTCGGCCTGGTATTGAGAATAGGATAATCCTCGCGACTTCGTACATGTTTCCAAGTGCCAACAAGCGGAAAATCGAACTGATAGCTGCTGCGATGGTTTATTACTTCATTTTCGATGGTAAGACTCTGCAGTCATCGAGTAATTGTTCGAGCTCGAAAAACGCTAACTTAGACTTGCAGACAAGATAGAAGAGACCTCGGACAGTACTGTATGATCTGCGAGCAAATATGAATGGATACGGAACTTACAATTACTAGTTGCTTTCTGTCAAAACTGATTTCCTCTATCACTTGGATAGCCGGGATCCTCTTGATTCCACGGCAAGCGATCTTAAACGCTACATGCATGGCGTAGTCAGAAGCGTTGAGGAAGAAGATCGTATCGCTGGCAATGGAGGAATCGAAATGCTCGATACATTGCGCGCCGGTTTTCGCTGTGTCCATCCAGAGAAGGATTTCCCATCGATTAGCCACTATCAAGATTTCCGCCACCTAAATGTTGGCGCAGCGTAAGAGTTGAACCATCCAGCCGCATTACTCAACGCAATACTGACGTGTAAACAGATTTGTTATTGCGACTGCTAAGTTCTCGATTGGCTCCAGCGTTAGTGTCTCGGACCCAAGATTCACGCGATACCTTACCTTGATTGGCGATCACCTGGGACTAGTCAACGACATTCATTCTTATGATAAAGAACTCAGAGCCCTTAGGTGCGGAGAAACAAGTGACATGATCAACATTGTTGCAGTCATCAAACGTTTAATGTCGCTCCCGAGCGATGATGCGGCCAAAGCAACATCGTACGCGTATCTGTTGCAGGTAGAGGTGTGGATAATGCAGGAACTAGAGCATCTATCAGTGTTTGAGCATCTCACTGACGAGGAATGGTTGTTTCTGGAAGCATGCTTCTTGTCGGCCGCAGGCAACACCTTTTACTGCATGGTTTCCGCACGTTATGGTGGGGAGGCTGCAAGACTTCGCCTAGGATTGCAGCGTGAAGCCAACGGGTACGCTGCAAAAAACAACACAGGACCACAGACTGAGGTCAATGGATATGCTACGAAATCCGGTCCTGGGTTGTGAGCCTAAAGTCAATGGGTGTGCTGCAAAGAGTGAAACAGGATTACAGTATGGTCTTACTGGATATACTACTTGTTGAATCTCCTTTTCATCGTACCTTCTAGGTGTTTTTTATTATCGTAGACTCTGCTGCAGTGGCACCTGAACCATTATTAGCAACAAAGATAAAAGGAAGAAGGGCCCTCTTTTCCGCCTAAACAACCCAGTAGTATCGGCAGGACTGAGTCTCCTAGTATAAGACTTTCAAACCCCTAGAAAGCAATCAACCGCAAGGCAATCAACCGCTGGAATTCCATTATTTATTAAGTACTAAAGGAATCAAGCCAGTGCTTACAGTATATTAACAGCTCAGTCTCACGTCCGAGGGGTCAGCGTGGAAGCGTTTTAGGCCCATATGCAAAGATCCTATCCCAGTGTAATAGCCGTGTATCTTCTGATTTAAGGCCAGTGGCATGACTAACTGTCTCCAGACGTAGTTGCTTACAGCGCATAACGTAGAATTTTTATGGTCCCTATCCTCCGTCCCATCCACTCCAATATCTCTGTGGAAACAAGGTTGCCAAAGTTGCCTCATTTGCAAGGCAAAGAGACTTGGACATTTCTTCTCCTCCTTCTTCTTCTTCTTCTTCCGCATTCATGGCAGAAACAATGCATGCAGTTGGTATGTACCTCTGCCTTACACTCGTACAGCTCCCTTACCTAGGAAGCTCCCGGGTGGGGCTCCCTCCTATGCTGCTGCAAACAATTGCTAAGAGACGTTCCCTCCACTTGCACTTACACTTACTACAGATATCAAAGGAGGCGCCGGGCCTCCTTCGGCCTTTTTCATCAACCCCGAAACTCCCAAGCCAATTCCCGCGCCTAGTGAATGCCTCGTCCGTGTGAAGGCCTTCGGACTGAATCGTGGTGATCTCATTCAGCGAGAAGGCAAGTATCCAATGCCTCCGGGTACGCCCAAGGAACTGGGCTTAGAATTCAGCGGGGTTGTTGCTGGCGTTGGGCGGAATGAAGAGGCCGAAGAGAGGCATGAGTGGAAGATGGGCGATGAAGTGTTTGGACTGGTATATGGAGGCGCTTACGCTGAATATCTCGTTGCGAGTAAGACAATGCTGCTCACAAAGCCGAAAGAGCTGAGTTGGGAATGTTGTGGAGGTCTCTGCGAGGTATGTCGGCCTCTTGTCAACCGCACTTTACCCGTCTATTTCATATACGCCGATGATACTGCTGAAAGTACTTTGCTCTCCATAAAGCTAATAGCACTGGATCCGCCCAAGTAGGTATGGCTCACAGCTCTGCAAACCCTCCACCTAGTTGGCTCCTACAATGCGGAAACTACCCGTTCCATTCTATGGCACGCCGGTACCTCAGCCGTGTCGATGGCTGGCATTCAACTTTCTCGATCTGCCAATCTCTATAGCACTTATCCACCACCAAAGGTCTTTGCTACCACCCGCCGCAACGACAAACGCGACTTTTGTGTGACAGAGCTCGGTTGCAACGGCGCCGTTAACACCACGTCCTTCCCCGAAGACGGATGGGTCGGCGAAATCAAGAAGCTCAACGACGGCAAAGGTATCGATCTTGTCATTGACTTCGTCGGCGGACCAATGTTCCAATCAAACCTTGAAGTTCTTGCGCTAGATGGACGGGCGGTGTTCCTGGGTCTCTTGGGTGGTCCCATGGCACCCCAGGTCGTGAACATAAGTACCATTCTCATGAAGCGACTGAGGTTGGAAGGTAGCACACTGCGATCGCGAGACCTAGAGTACCAGGCCCGTTTGCTGAAAATGTTCGAAGAGAAGGTCCTGCCGGGGCTAATCGAGGGGAACTTCAAACATGTGATTGAGAAAGTTTTCGAGTGGGGAGACATAAGGAAAGCACATGAGCTGTTAGAGACCAATGAGACGAAAGGAAAGGTCGTTTGTGTAATTGACTTGTAGGTTCCAGTTCGGAAGTAGATAATGAGCATAGGTATTCAATGGATTGAATTTGTGCTCCAATAGTACATGACCTCAATGGCCCAGATCTGTTTTTTTGGACAACGGAACCCGATTAACCGGCGAGAGACTGATAAATACGAGGCGAGTAGTATTCCTCGTACCCAGTAATCGTCTTGAACATATTGGCAGCACTCTTGATGTAAATGCTCCGGGGTGTATCTCTGGAGCTGAGGAATGAAGGCTCGAATAGAGAGATAATATATTGGTTGTAACCGTATCTCTATCTAGAAAGAAAACTTCTACCGTCATAGACGAACAGTATTACTAAACTCCATTTCGTGACTCGCGAGAAATGTAGGCATCGCTATCTGCCCAATTACTTCGCAACCATCCTTCACAAATGCCCGACGATGCAAGCCACAGCCAAAGCCGCACTACAATTTCAGTTGGAACTTCGGATTCGTCCTGATCCGTTCACCATAACTGATCAGCACAAACGGCACCGGCGACAACGCAAGTGCAATAAATGCTAATAAGCTGTTGCCCCAGCCCAGACCCAATTTCGCATACAGACTCTGTCCGGCCAGTGGCAATACCGCACCGAACAAGGATCGCATGACCGTATTTGTAGCCAAGGCACTAGCTGCATAGATGGTAAAGGCATCAATCAAGTACATCTGAATTGGCAAGAAGGCACACATGGTCCCAATGCCAATGAAAGTCGTTCCGATGATAGGTACAATCCAGTGAACACGATAATAAGCCGTCCAGCCATACCAGAATAGGCCAGCAGGTATAAGAAAGGCACCAATGATGAGTGGAGGAAGGCGGTACTCTGGTTTCATGATGCCCTGCGCGGTCTTCTTCTTCACATATTTATCGGAGGAGGCTCCGACGCTGAAAAGTCCGATCACGAAGCCAATGCCAAGACCAAGGTAAGCAAGGCCAGCTTCGCCAGTATTGAAACCGTACTGTCCCTCGAACACAGAGGTGAAGGTGGTGAACATGAAGTAGAGATAGCTGTATATAATCGACATATCAAGGGCGAGGATAAATACAATCGGAGAGAAACATAGCATTTTTGCAGGGCGAACAATCGCTAGCAAGAAACGTATTTTTGCAGTCTGGCCTTTGTCAAATTTGGATTTGAGGTTGAGGTTTCCAGTTTGTTTGCGTAGGTGCGCAGCTTTCTTTTCTAGGAGAGTTGGAGCGTACGTCTCACGGAGGAACGCGAAAGAACAAAGGATCAGGAATCCTGTCTACATGTTTGTAAGCCATGCATGACCTGAAGTTAGGGACGGTTTACTCACAAGGATGGCGACAAGCCAGAATGTCCACCTCCATCCTAATGCTTGGGCCATAAAACCTCCTACAACGGGACCTGTTCGATTTAATTAGCATCTCGTCGATCCTACGAAGAACGTTTCCGATCCGTACCTATTACAGGGCCCTATCGATCATTTGAATAAGCTAGGAGATACAGATATCATACTTCTCATACCCGAGTGAGGTTTATTAACGGGCGAGAGGAGAAAAGACTTACCAATAACGGTCCCATCGTCCAGATACTTAGAGCTTTCCCACGCCTGGCAGCTGGCATGATGTCCGCAATTGTGCCTCCGCCAAGCGTCAGAGGTGGGCAGCCGGAAATGCCCATCAAGAGTCGGAAAACTATGAACATGGGGAGGTCGCTGCTAACCGCACAAGCTATGGAGAAGATGAGAAAAAAGACATTGGATACATGGTAGACGGGATTGCGTCCGTAATGCTCGCTGAGAGGCGAAAGTACCAAAGGCCCCACGCAGAAGCCCACAATGTATACGGATACGACAAATGAAGAAAGCGCATTGTTCGTAGAGCCAAATTCTTTCATCAACAAAGGAACTCCCGGTGCGAAGATGGTAGATGCGAAAGATCTTCACGGATAGGTTAGCTTCGAGAAGTAATGGGAATATTTGTATCTGCAAACCGTACGTCACAAAGGTAATGGTAGACACCAGGGCAATGATTAGATATTTCCGGGTATTTGACCAGTTCATGGGATTCTGTGGGTCATCCTCCCCATCCCAGTCGACCAAGTCCGACTGCTCTGGCGGTTGAACAATCGCTTTCTCTGTCTCGTCATTTGATCCTGCACTAGGGGGTTCACAGCCCTTTTCAATATCGTGACTGGCCTCTGAGGGTGGATTGACAGTCGAAGACGTATCATCGTGTGTCGCTTCGAAGGCCTCGGGCCTGGGCATTTCGTCGGCCATACTTTCGGCTGAGAAAGGGAGTACAGGTCAGTAGGTGGCAGCTTCAAACCAAGGCAGTCACTAACATCTCTAGCAAAGTGCGCCTTTTTTGACGAAGTTCTCTTAGCACTAGATGTGTTTCGCGGCTAGGTTGGTAGTTTAGTGTTCGTGGTGTTCGTGGTGTTCGTGGTGTTGTCACTACGTAAAGAGCTGAGCTTAAATTCACGACTGGATAGAGGAACTATCAAGACAGCAGTTCCTGAGTACCTTAGTTCGATGGCTATGGATGACACACCAAGCCAGCTTGAGGCGGGCAGGGCAGCCCATTGAGAAGAGAATAGATACATTCCACATTCCTGGGAGTTAACGGGGATAGGAGTACCTAAAATCCGTGGGTAATCTTCGACGACCGCACGGACAGTACTCTGTACTGCAAGGCAGCCTCATACCCGTGTCGCTGCGTGTGTTGTCGGTCTCACCGGTCAAAAACGATGGTGGTGTGGACACGATGCCCTGCATTTCTTTAGATTACGGAGATTAAAATAATGCCTGCATTTCTTTTATTCTAGATTACGGAGAATAAAATAATGCCTGCATTTCTAGCGCACAAGGCTTGCGTACAGATCCTTCCTGCAGCGGGCTGAACATTGCATTAGCAAAAAGGCCTCTTAACAAGGATTATTTTTATGAGGACGTAAGCCAGCTATACCTGAACAAGCTCGGCAACGCTTAAGCAATGTTCAGCCCGCTGCAGAAAGGACCTGTAAACTTGATCTTATCCCAGTTGGTAAGGGGAGGAACCAATTACAGTTTTACCCAGCCCAACCTTGTGTCGACCGCACAATCAGGATGACTTTACTCCGTATAAATTACTACATCTACTGTCCTAAGTTTTGCATCTACCCAAAGCAGAATCTGAGCCCTCGGCAAGCCTCTTCTATCTCCGGACCTATCGAACAAATTCTGATACTAGCTCTACCCATGCAGACTCGATTCAATATGTCATCTAGCAAGCCGACCCGAGAGCGTCTCCTTCAAACCGCTTCGGCTTTTCTAGTAACATACGACGATTGGAGCGTTCCATCCATTCTCTCCCTCCGCAGCCCTTCTTGTGTTCATCACACACTTCCCGTCTCCCTCGGCGTTCCTTCGCGCTCGAACGCCGAATACACCAAATTCATTGAGTTGCAGCTATCCAGTTTCAGTGAAGTACGCTTCAGGGTCATTGATGATGATAAGACTGTCGTCGATGTCGAAACGGGAAAGGTAGTGATGCATGTGAGTTGTTCTGCCACAACGGCGGCTGGCGACTACAAGAACGAATACATCTTTACTCTGACGATGGATAAAGGAGGGGATTTGGTGGACGAGATTGTCGAGTTTATCGATTCCGGCTACTCTAAAAACTTCAAGGAACGGCTTGGTACAGCCATTGCGCGAGAACGAGAATGATGGAAGTCCATGTTGAAGATACACCAGATTGAGAGGCGTTTGCAGTCTTGCACAGTGTAAGCTAAACTGGTTCGAAATCCTTTAGAATATCTGCAGAGCATAGACAGCAAGCAATCCGCTTATTGGCTCAACGTTTTTCAATAGTGACTACATTAAGAAGATCACTTGATAAAGGGTCCTAGTAACTTGCAGTAATTTAACAGATGGCAATAATTACTTTACGGTACAGAATTTTAATCATGGGACTTCAAGGGCAGTGGACTAAGCACTAAAAATTGGTGGACACTGCGGTAAGGTATCCGGCACAAGTATAGTTAATACGGTTTGCAAAGAGCGAGGATAGGTAGGTAGTCATAGTCATGGCTCAAGACCAGGAAACGAGACTTGATGATGGATGTTTAGAAGCTGACCCTGCTTTGTTATTCTGTTACTCTGTCTCTCTTTCCTTTACTTCTTTCCTTCCTGGTAGACCATCTTGTGCTAGCCAAGCGTTAAGGTCTCTACTTGTTCTGCGCATACGCTTGCTCTTGTACCGTTCTTCTGAGTCCCATCTCTGATCATGGCAAATTCTACCGCCGATGATTACATAGATCTTAGCAGCAACAGAACCTTCTTACCGATTGGCGCCGAGGAAAATCATCATCAAATAGCCTTGGGCTGCGCTATTGCCTTAGGGTTGGTTTTGATTCTGACTTTCAGGGTTTATTTCCAAATATTTGATGGAGTTAAGACACCTTATGTTGGCTATCGTTCAGTTTTTGAACCTGCCTGGCTAGTACGCTTACGCTTCTCTCATGGCGCTCGGCCCATGATCAACGAAGGTTATCAGAAGGTATGGGCCAATCCATATATCAAGCGTAGCCGGGCGTTCTCACTGGTATTCAACAGTTCAAGAATTCCATGTTCAAGGTCTCCCGAAACGACAGAGACCTCCTAGTCATTGCCAATAAATACGTTGATGAGTTACGGACTCTTCCGAACGAGAAGCTCAGCTCAATTCAAGCGCTTATCGCGGTTCGTTGAACGATCAATTATGTTCCGCCCCGTAAAGATATATCAGAAGATGAATTAATATATTGGGATGACGGATCAGAACATCGTAGGGAAATACTCAGCATCCACCATTATGCTCGAAAGCAACTTACCCACTAGGATCCTGCAAACGAAGCTAACGCCAAACTTGGCCGATTTTACTGATGCAATGAAAGATGAACTTGACTATTCTTTCAAGACGGACTTTCCGGAGTGTGAAGGTGTGTTCCACTGCTCATCGGTATGGTCATATGCGTAACTAAACTTACTTTCAAAGATTGGACCCCAGTCCAAATCTATCAGGTTATACTGAAGGTTATTGCTCGTATCTCTAATCGCGTTTTCGTTAGCGAGCCCGTCTGCCGCAATGAAGAGTGGATCAAGATGGGACTAGGATATTCGGATAGCGTTACTTTGACTGTCATGATTCTACGCTGCTTTCCACCGATGCTGCACCCTCTAGTTGCTATGTTCCTCCCCTCGGCGTGGAAAGTTCAGTCCAACCTTCGAAACGCGAAAAAGTTTCTTACCCCGATTATCAATGCACGACAGGAGGCAGAACAGAATCAACCTGGCTATCAGAAGCCAACCGACGTTCTCCAATGGATGATGGATGCCGCCGATATAACCGAGCACCCACCCGACAAGCTAGCTCACCGGCTAATGATACTCGTCTTGGGTTCAGTACACACAACAACAATGGCTGCTTCACATGCAATGTACGATATGTGTGCCATACCGGAATACTTCGCGTCTCTCCGAGCCGAGATCCTTGACGTCCTCAAGCACGAAGCCGGCTGGCAGAAAAACACCATCAGCAAGATGCTCAAGCTCGATAGCTTCCTCAAGGAATCCCAAAGAATAAGTCCCGCAAGCTTACGTACGTATTCCTAGCACTCCCCTAAAACCTTCCACTCCACCGCTTACTTACTATGCACCACCCATTCAGTCGGCTTCCATCGCATCGTCCAAATCCCCCTCACACTCTCAGACGGTACCCATCTCCCTCCAGGAACCCACCTCTGCGTTGCCTCCGCCGCTGCCGCCACCGACCCCGCCAACTTTCCCGACCGCCCCACCTCCTTCCATGGCTTCCGCTACTTCGAAAAGCGCCGCTCCTCCCCTGGCGAAGCTAACAAGCACCAATTCGCCATGACGGACCGCAACCACCTCCATTTCGGGTACGGCAAGCACGCCTGTCCTGGCCGCTTCTTCGCCAGCTACGAGTTGAAGATGGTGCTAGCGGAGCTGTTGTTGAATTACGAGTTTAGGTATCCCGAAGGAAAAGGAAGGCCGGAGAATCTGAACGCAGATGAGTTTTTATATGCGGATCCGGAAACGGTGTTGGAGATGAAGAAAATTGAGAGGGTGGAATGAAATAGGAGGATAGAGGGGTGGGGGGAGGTATTGGTGTCGAGTATACACGTCAAGTACATCGTGCCATCAACACTGATTGAGTTTTGTAGAAGATTTTGATTCGTGATTCCTAAATCTTGCCTAATTTAGCGGCCGTATGATGTCTGCTAGGTATTTCAAACAATTCTCGGCGGCACAACGAGTAATCAATGCATACTCTCTGAATCTAAGATCTTACCTGCATATCGTGTCTGTTGTACGACTGCATCGGGCCATTGAAGTTCTTGATAATTTTATTTCAACTTACGTACCTGTCCGCTTTTCTGATATATTTTTTATCCTCCTACTCGGCTGCTGTGCCATTAAAGTGCTTGAAATTAGAACCTGCTTCGGACTCGTGTGTTTATGTTTCCGATCGATCTCCCCTATGTATTTGGCTTCCTGCTAAGTACGTTGAGTTTCATCAAGCATCTAAGGCAGTCACATTTACTGTGTGAAATTCGTTCTGTCTTGCTTCACACCTCACTATGCCTGGCCGTTCGTTCCCATGGGCAACCCTGTGTGTCGTTGCAATAGCTGTTTTGACCATTTGAACATCGTTAGCACCGTCGGCGGCAACAGGGGCCCTCAATGGATGTTTGAACCTGATCCAATCATTCCAAATCCCATACCACCTTGAGACCATTTCGAAGCCAAATCAAAGTACACCCAGGATATAAAGGATTAAATAACCAGTAAGCCATTGACCGACGGTTTGGCTTTCCCCACTGATAACCGAGCAGGTAATTTTCTTAAGGGCGCAGGCCCCGAATGATCATTGGAAAATCGGTGATTGGTGGAAGGACCGACATTTTGATATCGCTTGTGATGATCCTGGTGACAAGAACGGTCACAGCTGCAAGAAAGAAGCAAGCCCCGGGGACGAGGTTGAACCGACAAACAGGGTAGACGATGGGAAATACCCGCTCATCAACTTCGGTTCCGCGTTCTGGTAGATGAAATCGCTGGCCGAAAGAGTCAAACATGTAGATAATAAAGACTTTGGGTTCTATAAAGATGATGTTCGGACTCTTGTTAGCCAAGGTAAGAGCTTGACCGCCATGCGTTGTTACTGCACCAAAATTTGCAAATTTGGAGGCAGCTGGTTAACTGATTTCCAGGGACGGCTTTCTTACATGAGATGCTTCATACGAGTGGGACGGCATCCGATGTCTCTTCGCCACGGTGTAAGCTGCTCCCGTCTCCCTTTAAATCCCTATATCCTCACCCTACAACCAGAAGCACATTACCTGGACTTCGTTCTTCTCCCTCTAATACACTCAAAGCAATGATCAGACTGAATATGTTTTAGGCCAAGACCTGACCGTCAGCGGCTACCCTGGAAAAGCATACGGCCCCAGCCGTGCGAAGCAATTAGCCCGCATAGAACTCGGAGGCCCTTCCGCTATATGCATCAACGTCGATAACTACGTCTTCTATGCCGTATCATGGTACATGTACAACGTATGGACATTGTTCCCTTGAAACCCAAATACGGATGGCCTAGGCTCTCGGCAGATGCACACTAGCCAGATGACTCCGACCCGTTGGGCGACGACGGCTCCACAATGACCGTCAACGGAGGCGCCATCCTCGACGACCAGGACTTCTACGCAGACTCTGAATGCGCTCCAGATGGCGGGTTTCAGCCTGCCGGCCCAACAGGCGCCGCCGACTACACGGAGACGATTCCCATGCCTACGCCAACAAGCGCTGCTTCGCCTCCTCCTGCGCCGACGCCCGCTTATGCCCCCGGCACATGCTCCTTCCACCTGACCGAGATGCAAACCTGCACCAGCGACGACAAGAATCTCTTCGCCATCATCAAGCTCGTCGACGACAACAACAAGGCCGACATCGGCCATAAAACCGTCAGCGATACCTTCCCCGTTGGCGAGTCCATCATCGTCTCCAATCCATACCAGTTCCCCTCCAAGCTTCCCAACACGTTGACGATTACCCGCGAGCACCAAAAAGATTACGTGCAGTTCGCATACGGGAGTTTGCAGTGGACGAGTCGGGATACGAAGGGTCCAGCGACGTGCAGTAATGGGACGCGAGGAACGGACCGATTTGTGGGCGGAGAGCCGGGAACCACAATGCGGTCAACAACATGGACTGTTCTTTTCCTTGTTGAAAAGGGCAGCGTCGTTTGCCGCTGAAGTATGAGCGTGGCGTCCTTGGTTTTTTCATGTATCAACAAACGTTGCTTATCGCGCGGGCTTCCACTCACTCTCGCTCAGCTCCTTTACACAAACAGCGCTTGCCGCGTGCATTATCATCAGATCTTCCATCCGTTTTGAAGGCGAAAAGCAACTAGAGAGATAGTAGTTGTCCTTGGGCGTCACCTGTGTTTCACTGAGCCCCCGCTGCGTCTCGAAAACTATATCAACGCTACTGCATTCTCCTCATCCCCGTAGGTTTGGTTTGACCGAAAGAGTGCATTATCTTCAAGAGTCGAAGCTAATTTAGATAAGAACAGGGATTGAAGTTCGGAATGGTGAGATCGAGAAGGCTGTGAAAAGATTTAAATCTGTGAAGATCAAGGTTGTTTATATATGACGACAAGTTTGGTCTCGTCAATTTTGGGACCAGAATGTCTACTCGATGGAGCTGTATACACGATCATTCTTCACGTTTGGTCGGACTGGACACTCTTCATGTGCGTGTATCGTTAGATGAACGACAATGACGCTCAACAGTTGAATTAGGGAAATTTTCGCTTGACGGCAGGTCAATGATTCTATCACGATGTCTTCAAATAATATCTACTGCAGGATCCTCAATCCAGCAACAACGGTCAAGATCTCAAGCAACGCGGAAGACCCGACCCCCCCGCTCCCGTACACTGGAACCCACCTAAGTGCCCCCGGTCCTTTTCGAATACATGACATAACTCGGATACAGCGGCTCCACCGCCATCCCCGTCCCCGATGCGTTCTGCCCGTACCCCGCGCCCGTCTGGATCGACGGTATGATAGGCAATACCTGCAGATTCACGCTCGATCCCTGAGCCTTCTGTAGCGGGGGCGCACACTGGGTAAGCATAGCCGTGAAAATCGACACACACTGTGGCTGCTGCGGCACCAAAGCGCTGGTAGCTATGCCTGGCATCCAGAACCCCATGGCGCAGTCCGTGCTGTCGGCCCAGACCCACTGGTCTCGAAGGGGGGCGGCGACGGAGAGGGAATTGCAGATTTGGGGGATTAGGGCGGGGCAATATGTGAAGATGTTGTAGCCGTATTGACCGAGGTTGGGGTTGAGGACGCAGACGTTGGAGAAGGTGCTTGGTTTTCTGGCGGTGGTGCTGGCGGTGAAGGCAAGGGGCGCGCTGCAGGTGTCTTTGGGACTCCAAGGGTTTTGCTGAGTGGGACCGCAGGCGTCGGGGCTGCGGCCGTCGCGGCGGAAGTGGGTGGGTGTTGCGGTGGTGTGCAGGGCGAGGATGAGGGAGAGGAGGGGGAGAGAGGAGGGGAGTTGCATTTTGGTGGTGATTTGTGATCTAAGGAATTGTGGGGAAAAAAGAGGCGATGTCTTCCTGATGCGTGACTGGAGAGGAATCTAGAATGAAGGTAAACTTCAAAATGAGATGTTGAATCGACGATAGACAGCAAGGTAACTCGCAAACATCAGCGCGACATATCAAGGACCTGAACTATTCTTCTACAGAACCAAAATCTCTCCTAAATTCCGCAAAAAGGAAATCGAACTACATAGGCGACTTACATTGCCGCAGGACAGGAACACGGGAAATTTATAGGGTTAGTCGTCGGAAGTATCGATGAAACTCGTTCTGAACTTCCGAGAGAGAGTCGATTACGCGGGCAGCCAGGGTCCAAACCTATTTCGATAACACCAAGAAAACCATCCACGAGCAGAAACGGAATGGTCTCAGAACATTTCACAGTCTGAGACGTTGCCATGTCTGTCGTTGAAGGCGTTTGTGGCTGAGAAGCGGGCCAAGCGGCTGATACAGTCGTGCGACTCGGGAGACGCGATTCGTATCGTGCGCTTCTATTCACGATGTCGAGGTATCAACGCGTGCTGGAAACGTCACTAGTTTGATTGCAAGAGATGTCAGGAACATATCGTTAATACTGGTAGTCAGAAGGCGTATCGTTAATACCGGTCTTCCTGCTTCCTGAGGGTTCAAGTCCCCCCTCGCAGTCATTAGCTGGGAAAGCAGCGAAGTTTCGACACGAGCATTCCTCTGAATATCAACACGGGTACCCCCTGACAGGAAGAACATGCTGGATCGCGTTCAGCGGCAACAGGGGAAATCGCTTATAAAAACCACCCGATTGAAAGGCTATCACGTGTTCGGCGACGTGAACCGAAGCCTGTCTCTACCGATGGATGTGTCAGCCTGCTAGCTATCGAATAGGGCACCCTCGGGGTACGATCGGTTCCCAAATCTCAGACCTCTTGGGAGTTCAAGTCTCCCCTCACAGTCATCGGCTGAGAGCGGATATCTGAGATTAGGCTATCGCGTACTTTGGTTAGTAGGGAGGAAACACTGTAGTATTGTCGCTGGCAAGGGCGATATTATCAGTTCCTGCGAGACATGGTCGATCTGAATGAGGGAGACCTCTGATGATAACGCGAAGCAGGTGAACCCTATGGGGCATAGCAGATAATGACAGCCACTATCAGCTTTCAAAGCTGAATGAGACTATCTATATGGTCTGAGAGGACAGTATGCGCATGTCGGTACATCAAGAGCTACGAGAATTCAACTACCTCAGAATGAGGGTCTGAGGTGAAGCAGAGAGCAAGCCAAAGCGATGCCGTACACCTAGTCTCGTAGGAGATGTGCTTAAGGAGTAAACAGCGATTGACTTAGACGATGATTGATCTCGTTCATCAACTACGTGAAACTCTGACCTAGAGGAATAGTCCTGAGCTGCGAGCGAAAAGTGATCTCGAAGCAACTACAGAGCGCAAACTGGGTGAAGGACCTGAAGAGCAGGATTTCGACCTTCTAGATCAATCGTTGGCTCGAAGAACTCACAAAGGCAGTCGAGAAGCTGACAGAGCATTGCAAGACATCTATCAATCCTCAAGAGCGAAAATACAAGTTGTACTCAGACAGTCAGGCCTCGCTGAAGGTAATAAAGGAAATGAAATCGAGCTCGGACCAGATGCCCCTGAGGCGAACTCAGAACGACGCGATGATGAGCCGAGGGGCGAAACTGGAGCTACATTGAATACCGGAACATGTGAGCATTAGAGGCAATGAGATCGTCGACGAGATCGCCAATGAGGCGCATCAACAGCGTCTACCCTTTGAAGAGCATCTGACGTGCGAGCTAGCCGCCAGAAAGGCATTAATACAGAACTTATCTCGAAAAGAGTGAAAGACAAGATGGCCGAAGGGCAAGGGAGGGATGAAGTATCGCAAGCTCGCACCCGACGTCACACATCGATATATGCAGCTCCACTCCGGTCATCTCAAACCACATAGTGCACTCCTGGTTCAATTAAGAACAGGTAAGATTGACTTCAATCAATTTCTATGCGAACGACGAGTCCTCGGCGTTACGACGGCGACCTGCGAGTGTGTTCAGGGCCGCATGACTGTCAAGCACGTTCTATTGACCTGCCTCAAATGAACACTACAGAGATCACAAATGCGGCAAGAGGCCAACACCACGGACCTGAGGCGACTGCTGGGCGAAGCCAAGTTCGTTACCGCAGCAATACGCATGGTTCTATCCACCGAGCTACTAAGTCAGTTTCAGGCGACGGCACCACCCGAGCAACGCGAATCTCCTTAGATCTATAGATTCCTCGTATGGAGGATTTCCTGTACCATGGATATCACAATAGATGCACACCAGCGGAACGTCGTCGCGACGAATTCACCGCGACAGCGAAAAGTATATAGCTCTTGCATAGGCCCCCAGGGGTGTCGAATCGAGTATGATTAAAAAAAAAATCGTACGCGTTGCTTTCATCACTTTCTAATAAATTGATAATGAAGTTCAAGAATATGTTCTGTCATCGTTGTTTGAGTATGAGCAATGACTTTAGCAGTTCATTGATTCGATCTCTTGATGCTTTTGATCTACGACAAACGTAACAGTTTTGAATGTAGCGTTTGATCATCGTTCTCATCTTCGATCAGCAATATGATTGTCTCAACAAGTCTAATGTTCAATTCATGTCAGAATGATCATTGATCGAAAGATCATGTGCTTCTCTTATTAATCAAGTGATTATTGACTGAAAAACTCATAGTCTATCATCTTTTCAGAGTACTTCATCAAGTACTCTGCAGTTGTTCAGATCAATATCTTGACAAGTTCTTCTGTTCTGTTTCATAACTATTTGAATATTGAAACACAGTTGATTTATTCAATTTTCAACTATAATCTGATTCTGAATAGAAATCACTTCTTTGATTGAATTTTGATTAACTTTTGATTCAAGTTTCGAATCTGAGTCAGATTCTGAGTCAGATCTGAGCAAGATTTGAGTTAAATCTTAATCAACTTTCTGATCATCTTCTTGATCAACTTCTATTGACTGCAGTTCAAATTTGTCTTCAAGCAATAGCATCTGATGCTGATATAGCTTTCGATCATCGTTTGTCTCAATTGACTTGACGTCTGACATTCTGATCAGCATGTCGACTTTCAGATTCTGTTTTTCTGACTGATATATGATCTTAAAGTTATATTCAGATAACTTCTCAGCTCATCTGATCTGTCGTCGAGTCAGTTCTTTGATGATCATGAAGTACTTCAAATTCAGATGATTGATGAAGATCTTGATCGAAATATCTGTACATTTCAATTCAGAGCATCAATGCTTCAAGCAGCGAATAATGATCAGCAGTTCTTTGTCATAGATCTTGTAGTTGCATTCTGCGAAAATCATGTTCTTGTTATAGAAGATCATTGAATGTAGAATGTCTTCATCGTCATACTGAGACAATACTTCGTCATTGACATAGTTCAAGAAGTCAGTTTTCAGAATAGCTTCTTTGATTGAGTCAAAATGCTTCAGAACGAGAGCTGTCATCATCTGTTGCTTTAGTTTTTTAAAGATTGTCTGACAGATCTCTGTTCATTCAAAGAGATTATCTTTTCAAGTCAGCTTTATGTCAGAATCATGTCTAAATGATATAATCAATGAAGATCAAAGTTGATGGTGCTTGATCTTTAAAAATAGCTATAATTGAATATTAAGAATACAGAAGAAGATTGATACAAAAGCTTCTATTTATATAATGTTCAGAGACTGCGTTAGACTTGAAAGAAATATGTTTGTGACATGAAAAGAATATGATGTAGATGAACAAGATGTTGATGAAAGAAAAGAGTGTTGAGAAAGAAAAAAGAGATTGAGTCATATCTGAGTCAAATCTGAGTCAAACCTGACTAGCTCGCTGATTAGTTCTAATCATTACGCAGAGAACTCGCTAATGTTCACTGCGAATTGATTAAAGCTTCAGTCTTGTTCAATCTTGATACGCTCGTAACATTATCTCTTTCTTTGAAAATTCATGTTTGCATGAATGTAGTTCATTTGCTCGCTTTTGTTGATAGTTATTTCGATATTTAGCGCGATTTGTTTGAATATAACTTATGAAATTCATTCAAAACTTTCTCTGAGTTATCGAATTTTTCTTTATCGACATAGTATCATTCGTCATTTCTATCTAGATCTGTTCATTTGACTTTGTACTGTATTCGATCTCGATAGCATCTGAAGTTCAATATATCATTTATCTCTCAATATTCATTGTTTTTGATAATGATTAATCTGAGTGATTCTGAATGCTGTTCTGATAGAAAGTTTTCTGAATACAATTGCAGTAGCTTTAAGCTGAACATCAAATGCAGATGCTTCATGCTGATTGATAGATAAAGATGATAGAAGATACTCACTTTGACAGTGATTTGATAGAGATTTAGCTGTTTATCTTTCAAATCTTTGCAGAGTCTCGTTGTCTTGATGTTTCTGAAAGATAGTCAAATTCAGTCATTTACTTCATATGTGATGTCTCGTCTATGTTTATTGATCTGAACTTCAATGATCAGCTTCATCTTTTTCAATTGTTGATGATTGAAGTTCAGTAGCTCTTTCATTTGAATGACAATATCATCAACTTTTCTAACTTCAAGATGTTCATGAGTTGTTTTGTAGTCAGTCGTATCTGAATCGAAACTCATTCAAGAGTGAAATTTCTTATTGAAGTAGAAAGAAATCATTGAAAAGATCGAGAAGATATTTGAATTGTCACTGAATTTCATCATAGATATTCATTTGACTCAGTCGTCTTGCATGTAATTGCAGTAAATTCTAAGTTCGCGTTCAACGTCTTGATTGACTCATTTCGATTGATCATCGATCTCAGAATGATAGACTGTGAATAAACTAACTGTGATTCTCAGTCGCTTGCAAAGACTTTTTTACATAGTCGATATGAATTGAGAGTCTCTGTCTGAAACAATAGAACTGAGTAGATCATGCAGTCGATAGACATTTCATAGCATGATTCAAATCATTTCTTCAACTGAGATGTCATCGTCTTCTCAATGACAGAAAACATAGTGATGTTCTTTGATGAAACAACATATGATTGTGCAAATGACGTTATAGTCTTCTGACAAAGATAGTTCAGTAATAAAGTTCATAGCTATATCTTTTCAGCGTTTCTGTGAAATCGAGAGAGAATGATGAAGTTCATTGATGCTATTTCTAGAGACTTTGCTTCGCTGACAAGCATGACAGTTTCAAATGTATTGTCAAATAGTAGCTTGATGATCTGATCAATAGTAGAAACGCTGAACTAGATCAATGATTTGTTTATTGTCAAGATGAAAGATTGAAGATTGATCATGCACTTCTTGTAGTAATTTTGTATGCATGTTCTTAAAGATTCACAGTAAATCTTTTTTAAATAGAACGTTGTCAATGATTTCGCAGTTCTTCAGTTTAGTGATATGAAATTTGAGCTTGTTTTCGTTCATAGCTTGTCTATATTTGCTGCAGAACTCATCTGTTTGATTGATCATTTATACTCGTTGATAGAGATTTGCTTTCAATTCAATAAATAGAACATTGATTCTATCAAAAATCAGAATAGTTTGAAAATGATCTTCAAGATGCTGAGCTGATTCAGAGATGTTCGCTAGAGACATTCTGATTAAAGCATCGACTTTAGTGTTCATTTTGCTCAATCTAAAGATGATCTGAAAGTTGAACTTCAATAGAATGTTCAGATAGTTGACTTGTCATTGATTCAACTGTTTGTTTTTCATGAAGATCTTCAAAGTTTGATGATTGATGAACATCTGAATGAGTAGTTCAATGCATTTCAGCTTAAGTCATCAATGTTTGAAACATTGAATAATAACTAGCAATTTCTTGTCATAGATGTGATAATTGATTTCAGCGAGAATCATGCTTTTGCTGTAGAAGATCATCGAATGAAGAACTTTCTCGTCATCATACTGAGATAGTATTTCATTTTTTACATAGTTTGAAGCATCAATCTTCAGAATAGCTTGTCGTTTGAGATCAAAGTGACAAAGTACTGAGATCGAGCTGACTTGTTTCTTTAAATTGTCAAAGACTTGAACACAGATCTCATTTCAAACAAAAGATGTATTCTTTCTAGTCAGTTGAGTGAATAATTTAACTAGCTTCAAGAAGTTTTTAATGAAATGATGATAGAAGTTAACAAATTTCACGAAGCTCTGAATTTCTTTTAGATTGATCGAAGTGATTCAGCTGACTATGACTGTCACTTTACTAAAGTTTATATGAAGATCTAGTTCTGATACAATGACTTCTAGAAAGACAGTCTCTTCTACATTGAATTTGCACTTTCGAATATTCATCTGCAGTTCAGCTTCACGTAGTCGACTCAATACTAGTTTGACGTGATTTCTATGTTTCTTTCTTGTTTTGCTATAGATGAGAATGTCATCTAGATAGACTTGACAAAAGTCACTCAAAAAGTCTCATAGAACGTCATTCATATATTGCTGAAAGAAGATTGATTCATTAGTCAGTTTGAATGATAGCATCTTGTATTTATATGCTTCTAAAGCAGTGATAAATGTGATGTAATTCTCGCTATTGAGATGCATTCAAAGTTTGTTAAACGCTGATATGATGTTCAATCTAGTCAGATGCTTGCAATTCACTATTTTATCAATAATCTTGTTTATCAATGATAGAAAGTATCTATTTCTTTTGAAAATGACATTTAGCTTTTGATAGTTCACGCAGAATCGAAGATCTTCATTTGCTTTGAGAGCGAATAGAACGAAGAAGAAATAGAAGATCTGACTAGAAGTGATGAATTTCTTCGACAAATTCTCGTTTAAGTACTTCTTTACTTTCAGGAGTTTGACAAAGAACATTTGATAGACTTGACAGCGAGAGAGCATTAAATCACTGATGAGCTCGATTTTATGATCATAGAAGCGATGAGAGAGTAGTTTATTCGATTGAGCTCGATCAAAAACATCTAGAAACTTATAATATTTCAATGACAGCTTCGCTTTAATATCTTTCAAATTCTAAGTCATCTTATTAATTGAAGAGACGTTTAGAACATTCAAATCGCACTGAGTATTGTACGCGATTTTTCTATTGATGTTCATCATGAATAGAGCAAAGACTTTGATCTTGTTCTTCTTTGAATGATTCAACAGTGTTTTGAACGAAGTTGTGTTTATGCTTTGAATCGAGAATGACTCTTCTCGAACGAGTCGTTTAAGCATCATAGAGAACTTAGTCTGAGTGATTGAAAAAGACGAAGTTAATCGCGATCAACTTGAGTGCTTTGAATTGAGAGAAATTGAAAAAATCAAAATAGAAGTATTCAATTGATTTGAAAAAACAATGATGTCGTTTCGCATATTCAATAATATTTCGTTTTTATTCATTCAGAGCTTACTCAATATGACTTCATGATGATCAATATCAGCTATCAACATTGATACAGTCAATTTCTTATGACTTTCAATGATGAGATTGAATAGAATTTTATGAGTGATGATCTTCTTAAATATCTTTTCATCATAATCTCTTATTAGCTTCTCTTTTGTCAGTGATATAGATTGAATTCTTAGTTTCTTGCATACTTTATCGACTAGATTAGAATGTATGATCATGTAGATGACTGAATCACTGTTTATTAAAGAACGAAGGCTGAAAGATTGATTCTAAGAGATGAGATGAGCATCAATTAGAAACGACTTTTCAAAGTAATTTTCTTTCAATAGAATTTCGTCTAGTTTGCACAAAGATATAATCTCTATTTCTTTGATGACTTTTGAAGAAATGACTAGTTTTTTGAATCGAAATTCGAATTGAAATTGAAGCAATCATATTCATTGTTCACTGCATTAATTCTAGTAGATCGATCGAGACACTTTTCAGAGCTATGATCTGATTTATGACATATAAAACAGCTTTTGACCAGAATATCTGCTTCTTTGACGTTAGTTAAAATCGCGTCGCGCGACTTTAGCTGATCAGACTTTGAGTGATCAACTGACTGAGTGATAACAATCACTCTATGAAAGATAGTTTTAGAAAAATCATTGACGCGTTTGATCTTGTTCTTGATCTTTCAAATGACTCGTTGATCATTATTCAAATGAATCAGATAGAAATGAATTTCTTTTAGAGAATCAGATTGAACTAGTTGATCTACTCAAATGAATCGAAGACGAGAGTGTATTTTATCTTTCAAATCAGCAATCAGTTGCTTTTTGTGATAGTCTAGATAGAAAGATAAACATTAAAACTGAGTATAAAATTCATTGAATTTCTTGAATCTTTGAATCAAGTTGTAGTATTTTCTACGAAAGTTGACTTTCTTATTTGAATCATTGAACAACTGAGCTAGCTCTTTCAAAAGATCATCGACGATTCTATAAAGATTGACACAGTCACGTTCGCATCTAGCTTGAGTGATCTCAGCTGCGTCATCGAATAATCTAGAATGTATATAGCTCAATTTAACTCGTTCATTAGAAAAGAGATCGACGTTAATCTCTAGTTTATTCTGAATTTTTCTGTATCAGTTCTTTCAAGTAGAATTCTTTTCATTAGTAAACAGCGAAGAATCAGGTATTTTCTGAAATCTAGAACGCTCAGAGTAGATTAAATCAGAAGAAGTATTTTCTTTAGCTTGAAGTCTAGTCTTCAACTCTTTGATTTCGTCTTCTTGTTGTTTATCTAACTCGTAGAGTCGATCTGTTTCTTCATTAAGAGCTAGACTTCAAGTCTTTCAGATTTCGTAAAACACGAAAGATATTATTGTTTTAGCGAATGATTCATCATTTTCATGAATGAATGATGCAGCACTTAATGATTTCGTTCGTGATTTCAATGAATCAGCATCAGAGATTTGAGAGAAATGATTTTGAAATTCTTCGAAATGCTCTTCAGTAGATGAACAACTAGACATGATGAGATTTGTTTGAAAAAAGATTGAACGAATGACGATGCTTGATGATTGAAGAAGAAAGATGTATAGAGTGATGTTTAATCTTCAACAAAGAAGATGAGATTTGTTTGTTGATTTGATTGATTCTCTAGCAAACAACGAAGATTCTTTATTGTTGAATCTATTAATTGATTTGATTCTTGAGCAATTCACGAAGATTCTTTATTGTGATTCTTGTAATCGAGTGAACTTTGCGTACTTAATGAGCGATAAGTAGTCTAGCAATTCAAACAGTCTTGTCGTTGATTCTATTCAACTCTCTAATGTTGTTCTATCTTTCAATTATTGTTGATCATCAGATGAATTAATTTCTTTAGACTCATTCTGTTTAGACGAGTATGTTGAATGAGTAATGAAATCAGTATCGTGTGATTAACGAATTCTTAATATAATGTCAGAATCATGTCTAAATGATACAATTAATGAAGATCAGAGTTGATAGTGCTTGATCTTTAAAGATAGCTATAACTGAATATTAAGAATACAGAAGAAGATTGATACAAAAGCTTCTATTTATGTAATGTTCAGAGACTGCATTAAACTTGAAAGAAATGTGTTTGTGACATGAAAAGAATGTGATGTAGATGAACAAGATGTTGATGAAAGAAAAGAGTGTTGAGAAAGAAAAAAAAGATTGAGTCATATTTGAGTCAAATCTGAGTCAAATCTGACTAGCTCGCTGATTAGTTCTAATCATTATGCAAAGAACTCGCTAGCGTTCACTGCAAATTGATTAAAGCTTCAGTCTTGTTCAATCTTGATACACTTGTAACACTTTATCATGAGTTGAATGATCTTTGAGAAGTTTTTTATGAATTGTCGATAGAAATTGCAGAAGTCAATGAAGATTTGCACATGAGTCAACGATTGCAACACTTTTCAGCTTTGAATCACATCTACTTTTCGAGAATTCATTCGTAGATCATTGATGAATATCAGTATTTCAAGAAACGAGATTTTTTGAATCTTAAATTCACACTTGTTTATGTCTATCTGTAAATCGACTTCACGAAGCTTGTTTAGCACTTCTTTCACGTAAGTTCAATGTTCTTTCAATGTCTTACTGTAGATGAGAATATCATTCAAGTATGTCTGACAGAATTTATGCAGACATTGAAACAACACATGGTTGATATAGTGCTGAAAGAACGCAGATTCATTGATCAATTTAAAGAGCATTACTCTATACTTGTAGACGTTGAAGAAAGTAACAAAAGTAGTTAAATTCTCGCTTTCTGAACTCATGCACAGTTTATTGAACGTGATAATTATGTTAAGTTAAGTCAGATACTTACTGTCTTGAATTCAAGCTAGTACTTTGTCTATAAATTGATCACGTCGAGTTGAGTCATCGAGATCGAGTCGAGTTCTCGACTCGTCAAGACTCGATTCGAGTCAGAATTTTGAAATCAAGTATTCAAGTTGAGTCACGATGTTTAAATTGAGTATTTGAGTCGAGTTAGAGTGTTGAAATCGAGTATTGACTTGAATTCTCGATTCGACTCGTCAAGACATGAAGCGAAGTACTACTAATATTCATCTGAGTGTCTGATAATGCAACAGAATAATGCAATTGATTGAAGAAAATTCATGCTTGTTCATTTACTACTGCTAATTTGAGATCACTATTATCTCATCATTCTTCTTCTTCTTCTTCTTCTTCTTCTCGTACTTTTTCTCGTACTCGTTCTCGTACTCGTTCTCATTCTCAATCATATCTGCATCGTCATCTCTCTTACTAAATTTCATCTTCTTGTCATCGTCGTCAATCTCAATGATATCATCAGATTCATCATCTGATGAATCTAGTGAATTAACTATCTTTCGATCAATTGCATTTTTTTCATTCGAAAATGCGCTCATGAATTTGTTGAATTCTTGTATGACATCTGAATCGTTCATCGCCTTCAATTCATTCAATTCTTCATGATGTAAAATGCGTTGCTGAATTAGTTCAATAGTAGATATCATGTATCTTGACATGTTTTTTCCAAGTTCATCTTGTTGTGCAATAGTCTAATGCATACGTTAATCTTGTCTTTCACATCAAACACAGTACATACATTGACAGTAGAAGTAGTATTGAATGTCATCTTCATGACTATCGCTTTGAGCTTCGCTCACTTTGCAGTCTTCTTCTCTCTCGTCTTCTTCATCAAATTCATCTTGAAGCATTGAGCTATTATACAATCAGCTTTTGAAACACATATGCATTACTCAAATGCATTATCATGCAGACTCTTTCTCACTCGATCATTCGTGATCATATTTCGCATATTGTTCTTCATTTTCATCTACTTCGCTTTGATGACTTTCTGATAGACGCTGATGCTTCTCAATTTGATGAGTTGTTTATAAAGAGTCACTCGATCTGCACTTTGTTTGATATAAAGAGTTTTCTGATTTTCGTTTCATCTCATCGCATGATTTCTACTCGTAATTGACTGCGACTTGATTGATAAATTGAACATTCTGCGATTTTGATTAGTCTCAATGATAATGTATATAAATAATGCATAACAATCTTCTTATCTGATAGTGATGTTGAAGTGCTTTTTCTAATGAACTTAGTCACAATAGATGAGTGCAATGAATAGATGTGAGACGTAGAAAAAGTTAGAGTTAGAATAGACATTGAGCATAGATAAAGTTAGAATTAGAATAGATGTGAAATGAGATGTAGATAAAATTAAAGTTAAAGCTGAATGTTAGAATTTATTCATCATCTTAGAGCTGCGATCATCACATTCATCATATTAGTGCTAATATCAAAATATTCGTCATATTGATTCTACTATAAACACAGTCAACAATCATCATCTCTTGTTTACACATCATTTCTTGTTTACATCATACTTCACTTTGCTTTCACTCAACTCGATAGTCTCAATTTTTCAAATCGTTGTCAGTTAATATACATCATGACTCGTTGCAAGTAAACAAATAATGCATTTAGATAATGCATTTCTTGTTACGCATTGCTGACAGACTTGATTTAAAACGAAAGTCTAAAGACGCATTGCATGATGGTTTGAGAGTCTCAACTCGTGATGATATGACATCAAATAATCATATTATGAACGAATCAAGAGCAAACTTCAAGATCATATCTGAAAGCAAGATCAATAAAATTCAGAAGATAATGCAAACAGATAATGCATCAAGCTATCAACAGCTAATTTATCGCGACAGTCAAAGAGAAAATGAAAGTCAGAAATCGTCGCACTTCAAGAGATATATTATTATCAGAGAGATGCAAATTTGTTGATATCAAAGATCTCATTTGACAGAATAGTTCGTGAAATTATGCAGAATGAGACTGATATAAACAAGATGAGTCAGAGAATGAGCGATGTGAACTATAAAATTCAGACTTCGACACTGCTTGCTCTTCAGAAGATCACAGAAGCGTTTCTATGTGAATTTCTTGTCAGTAAGTGCATTACTCATTTGCATTATCATCGATGTTTTACAACACTTACTGATATAATGCTTTACATATGCAGATAGCAATCTTCTTGCTATTCATGTCAAGCGAGTAATTCTTCAGCAGAGAGATTTGATACTCATGAAAACTTTGATGCGTAATCTTGAAATTCAGTTGAGTGCTCAATGAAAATAGCATTCACAATATCTTGATCAGATCAAGTTATTTAGCATAGCAATACACTCTATGAACTGCATTATCTCTTTGCATTATCTTGTAACTGTGTGTCACGATTCTAGCCTTGCCAGGCTCAGCCTTCTAGCCTTACCAGACCTATTCTCGCTTCGTCACCTTGACTAGTTTCTATTGAGCCTAGCGTCGACTGAGAAACACACATATGTAGCCAGCTTCTTTTTCGTAGCTACCTTTCTTTCTTAGCATTTATCTTCTAGTTAAATGACACCTCTATCTGACTCGCTCTAGGCAGGCCTCTAACATTAGATAAATGCTCGTCATCTACTATTCTGCTATCGATGAATAGATGATACGAAACAATCTATTCAGTAAGGAAAATTTGCAAGGAATTCTTCAAATTTGCATCATCATTTTAGATTGCAAGGAATTCTTCGATTCTACACTCATTTTCACCATTTTATTCGCAAGAAATTCTTCGAATAAAGCACTCAATTATTACCTGAAATTCACAAGAAATTCTTTGAATTTTCACTCATCAAAAAACATCAATTCAAAACATCAATCTCTCATCTATTCTTATCTCAACAACTTCTACCTTCTCTCATCATGACACGCGACGTCGAGTCAGTTGAGTCCCGAACAACTCGTCTGCTTAAAAGCACTGTCAATAGAAGAGTTTTACTTCTACTCATCGATGCTTCAGTCGAAGCTGAGAAAGCTGTCATCTCATGAAACATAAACATCGAAGAACAACTGTTTCATTGAATCAGCAATTAATTCGACGAAGTCATCAATATGCTGAACGAGCTTCGAAGTCAGCAAGACTTGACTCTACAACTCAATGAACACTGACTTCTTGTACAAGACGATCACAAAAAGAGAGCGAAACAACTAGAAGTCGCTTTTGATAAAAACGATGAGCTAGAGAAAAAGATCAATCAGCTACAAGACGAGCGATTGAACTTCAGAGCGAAACAACGTCAAGCTGATCGATCTATGTCTCGTCAAGATACTCAGTCAGCTGAACAACGAGTCAATCAGAAAGAAGCTTCGATTCGTCGCTCTGAAGTTGAACGAAGCTCGACTTTCGAAGCTCACTCTCAACGAGAATCTTCTACTCTATCTGATAATGAAAACGAAAACAATCATCACAAGTTCGTCAAGCTTCCGAATTCACTCATCTTCATCGAAACAGATGATTCTACCTGAGAGACATGAAACATCAAAATAGCTGACAAGCTCGATGTCAACGCGAATCATTACTCTACTGAAAAGATTCGTATTGTCTATGTGATTTTCAGGCTAGAAGACAATGCTGATCAGCAAATCTATGCAAAGCGTCGTGTTGACGCTTTCTCATTCTATCAATCACTATCAGAGCTACTGAAACATCTGAAAGAAATTTACGAAGATCAGAACCTGATTCGAAAGTGTCGTCGCAAATACGTCGCTCTGAAGCAGCTCAACAAGCTCTTCAGCTTTTTCTATTCAGAATTCACTAGAATATTCAGCTTTCTGAACTACAACGATGTCACTCTGATGAACGACATTCAGAATAAAATCAACAATCGTCTTCAGAACGCGTTGTCAGTTTGTTTCATAAAGTTTAGCTCGCTTGATAAGCTCAAAATCTTTCTTCAAGATGTGAATAATAAACAACGAGTCAATTATCAGCTACGTGACGAGCAATGAACAGTCAAATCGATAGCAGCTTCGAAAAAACGTTTTGTTTCTTCGTCGACATCAGCTTCAACCTTGACTACTAGCTATGTTCGACTCGTTACTTTTTCCACCCCCGAATCTGAACGATCAAGAATGTCAATCATCTGCTTCAACTGTAAAGTATCGAGTCATCTTTCAAAGAACTGCTCTCATCTGAAGACTAGTACTTCGACATCTCGTGCATTCATCTCTCGCCTCAATGAGATCATCATGTCGAAAGAAGAGAAGAAATTATTTACAGAGAAATCAAAGAATGAGGTAAAAAACTAGTGACTTTCATCAAAGACGCGATGAAAGATGTGTTAATTTCTTCAACAATGAGCAGCTCAAATGATTTCTTTGCTTCGAAATCTTTGACTACTGAATGTGTACTATCTAGCAATGAAA
>JAABUH010000557.1_pt1 | contig 52871 bp, 49 predicted proteins | sample 5559121 | NCBI WGS metagenome assembly JAABUH01 (sample SAMN10711871, study PRJNA513364) | rock metagenome | isolation source: Antarctica rocks | place: Antarctica: Victoria Land, Battleship Promontory nord | collected 2015-12-28 | reverse complement strand
TATGAGCGGACGACACGGCTGGTCCATCGGACACCTCCTGGACTTGCGCACACATGCACACGAGGATAGCCTACGTCATCCGCTCTTTCTTCGCCCCTCCCCGACAACTAAATGGCCCTGATCCGTCGCCTTCATCGTTCCACAAACAAAGTATAGTGCTATACTGACGGTAGATTAGGGGGAAGGTATGCCAATTGATTTCGCAGCGGTGCGCGAGGGGCGCGCGTCGTACCAGGACGCCACGCGCGACCTCACGCCATCGGACCTCCGCGCGCTGACCACAGGGGTCTTCGACGCGGTCGAGGGCAACGTCGCGGGGGCGACCGACAGAGATGTGGTGTTCGCGCCCGACGACCCCGCGGCCCACGACGCCGCCGCCGCACCCGGCGCCGCCGGCGTCGATGAGGGCTGGACCCTTGGGCACGTCGTTGCGCACCTTACAGCAGGGCTGGAAGAGATGGCGGCGCAGGGCGCGACCTTGGCGCGCGGGGTGCAGGTGGAGGGACGGTCGCGCTACGAGACACCGTGGGAAACGGTGCAAACAGCGCGGCAGGTGCGCGACCGGCTGGCGGAGAGCCGGCGCATGTGCCTGGCTTTCCGCGACGCCTGGCCGGACGCGCCGCACCTCGACCTGACCGCGACGCCCATCCCCCCGTTTGGCCCGCTCGACGCCGTGCTCATGGCCATGATCGGCGTCTTCCACGCCGACGGACACCTCGACCAACTGCGCGAGATCATGCGCCAGGCCCGCGCGGCGCGTAAGGCCGGTTAATTCTTGTCGTCGGTCCCGCTGGCGCGTCCGGAGCCGGCGGACTCGGGCGACCTGGACGACTGCGGGTGCTTACCGCCCATCTCGCCCTCCTGCCGCTCGCCCGCCCGAGTGGATTGATACGTCTGAATCTGCGAGATGTCGCGCCCGAATACGAGGTCGACGGCCCAATCGACGGCCACGCGCACTCGCTTCTCCAGGCGCGGTAGGCGGTACAGATAGTAGGTGCGCCAGATCGCCCAGGCGATGAAGCCCGAGACCGGGACGCTGATCGGCTCCGAGCCGAGCGTGCCGACGCCGGTGAAGTGGCCGAGCGTGGCCATCTGGCCGAGCGACTTGTAGCGGAAAGGCGCGGTCTGCTCTCCTCGGATCGAGGCGGCGATGTTGCGGGCGAGTTGGCGACCCTCGCGGATGGCGTGCTGCGCCAGCGAGGGGTGGTAGTGCCCCGGCCGCAGGATGTCGGGAATGCGCGCGCAGTCGCCGAGCGACCACACGCCCGGCATGCCCGGCACGCGCATGTGCGCGTCCACCGCGACCCACCCCTTATCATCCTTAGCGATGGGGTTGGCCTGCACGAAGGGGTTGGGTGCGACGCCGGTAGTCCAGATGAGTGTGCGCGTCTGGATGGGGTCTTCGCCCTTGAGCCGCACCTCGTCGGAACTGGCCCCGGCGACGGACACGCCGGTCATGATCTCGACGCCGAGCCCTTTGAGCCGGTCCTCGGTGAAGCGCGCCAGCTTCGCGTCGAACTCCGGCAGCACGCGATCCTTGGACTCGACAAGGATGACGCGCAACTCGCGCTGCGAGATCGTCGGGTACGACGGCAGGATCTGGCGCAAGAGGTCGTTGAGCTCGCCGGCGACCTCGACCCCGGTGAAGCCGCCGCCCGCGATCACGAAGGTCAGCAGCCGGGCGCGCGTCGCGGCGTCGCGCTCGGTGTCGGCCGTCTCGAGCATCTGGATGGCCCAGTTGCGCAGGTGGAGGGCGTCGCCGAGCGTCTTGACCGTCAGCGCGTACTCTTGCACGTCGCGCATGCCGAAGTAGCCCTGGCGCGCGCCCATAGCCACGACGAGGTGGTCGTACGGGTAGTCGTACATGGTGCCGTTGGGGTGGCGCACGGTGACGCAGCGCCGCGCCGGGTCGAGCGTGACGGCCTCGCCTTCCACGAAGCGGGTGTGCGCGAACATGCGGCGGAGCGGGTTGATGGAGTGGCTGGTGTCGATCTGGCTCGACACGATCTCGCAGAGAAAAGGCGTGAACAGGAAGAAGTTTTCGTTGTTGATGAGGGTCACCTCGGTGCGATCCTGCGGGCGCAACTGGCGCTCGAGACCCAGCGCCGTGTACACGCCGCCAAAGCCGCCGCCGAGGATGAGCACCCGCCGGTCCGGCTCGCCCCCCAAACCTGTCTGCCTAACCATCTTTGTATCGTCCTCCCAACTCCCCCAACTCCCCCATCTGTGCGCGTCCTACGTGAGGATACCGGAGTCGGGAGTCAGGCGTCATCGACTGGGAGCGGCAGCTCTCGCTGCGCTGCCGGCCGGCGCACGCTCGAGGCCGGGATATCTGCTATTGGCAAATCACTCGCAGTCGACCACTGGCCGGCTAGAAGCCGGCGCTCCCAGTAGACACGCCGGACGCCGGACGGTTCAGCGCGCGACTTTGGCGTAGGCGGGTCCGGTGAAGAGGTGCAGGTCCGAGAGGGGCCAGTAGGCCAGCATGGCGCGCCCGACGATCTCGTCCCGCCGGAGGAACGTCTTGCCCGGCTCCCACATGTGCGAGTCGTAGCTCGCGTCGCGGTTGTCGCCGAGCACGAAATAGTCGCCGGCGGGGACGCGCGCGGGGCCCCAGTTATAGTGGCCCGGCAAACGCAGGTACGGCTCGGATAGGGCCATGCCGTCGATGTAGACCACGCCCTCCCTGACCTGGACCCTGTCGCCCGGCAGCCCGATGACCCGCTTGATGTAGTTCTCTTGCTCGGCCACGGGCGGGTGCAGGATGATGATGTCGCCGCGGCGCGGGGAGTGCAACCGGTAGCTCAGGGTATCGACGAAGAGCAGCTCGCCGGTGTGCACGGTGGGCAGCATACTGATGCCCTCGACCTCGACGCTGCGCACGGCCAGGTGGCCGGCGCCGCCGATCAGCAGCACGAGCAAGATCGTCGACAGGGTCTCGCGCACGATGGGCATGAGGGGGACGACGCGCGCCTTCATCGGCCGCGCTCCGTCGCCGCCGTCGCGGGACGACGCGCGGCAGGCGCGGCAGGCGCGGCAGGGTGGGAATAGTAGGCGTGATGGACCCGGGCGTGCCGGGCCGGGGCCTGTTGTGGCGTGTGCGCCGCGGCAACGGCCCCGCCGCCGAGGGCGGCCAGCGACGAGGCCACGACGAGGGCGGCGAGGAGCGGGCGGGGGCCGCGCAAGAAGGGCCGTCGGACGCGCCGGGCCCGTTCGAACGCCAGGCCGATCTCTTCGGGTGGCCCGAAGCGGCGCACCGCCGCGCGGGCGCTCTCCCCGGACTCCAGCCCGCGCAGCTGCGACTCGCGGGCCGCGTCCTCCAGGTGCCCGCGCACCTCCTCGGCCGTGTCGTCGTCGAGGGCGGCCCCGGCGCGGGCGCGCAACGCGACCATGTAGTGGTCGATACTCAGGTGACTCATGGGGTCACGCCTCGATCATCGCCAGCAGCCGCGTGGCAAAGGTGCGCCACTCGGCGACGGCCGCGTCGAGACGGCGTTCGCCCGCTGCGGTCAGCACGTAGTACTTGCGGCGTCGCTGCTCCCCGGCCGGGCGCCACTCGCTCTGCAAGAAGCCCTCGCGCTCCAATTTGTGCAGTGCGGGGTAGAGCGTGCCTTCCTTGCAGTCGAAGTAGCCCTCGCTGCGCCGCTCGATCTCGCGCGCCAACTGGTAGCCGTGCAGCGGCCCGTCGCGCAACACCGTCAAGACGAGCGTGGCCATCGAGCCGCGCTTGAGATCCGTCCCGGTCCCCGCTCCCGTCCCCGTATTCACCGTCATTCCTTTGCAGCGGTTATCTAGGTATTACTATAGTACAGAAAAACCACCTGGCTGTCAACAGGCACTGCGCGCTTGACAGCGCCGCCCGTGGGTTGGACACTAACAATATCATGAACACATCAAAACCTTTGATCGGATACCCCGCGCGCAGCGGGCTGATAACGACGGAACCCGCCGGGTCGACCGTCCCGCGCTTTGCCAACAACGAGTCCTACGCCTACGCCGTCGCCGACGCCGGCGGCGCGCCGGTGATGATCCCCTCGATCCCCGACGACAGCCTGCTGTCCGCGCTCTACGAGCGGCTCGACGGCCTCCTGATCACCGGCGGACCTGACCTCGACCCGGCCCGCTACGGCCAGGAGCGCCACCCGCTGACCGACGGGGGCGACGCGCGCATGGAGCACGTCGAGCTCTACTTGACGCGGCGCGCTCTCCAGGACGGCATGCCGGTCCTGGGCATCTGCCGCGGCTGCCAGGTGCTCAACGTCGCCGCGGGCGGCACGCTGCACCAGCACGTCTCCGACGAGGTTGGCGAGGGCGTCGCCCACCCCGACTATCTGCACCCGCGCGACTACCTGGGGCACACCGTGCGGATCGACGAGGGGTCGCGCCTGGGCCGCATCGTGGGCCGGCGCGAGATGGCCGTCAATTCGATGCACCATCAGGCCGTGCGCGATCTCGCCCCCGGCCTCCACCCCACGGCCGTCGCGCCGGACGGGCTCGTCGAGGCCATCGAGCAGCCCGGCCTGCCCTTCGCCGTGGCCGTGCAGTGGCACCCCGAGGAGTTGTACCGCGAGGAGGACAGCCAGGCCGCCCTGTTCCGCGCCTTTGTCGACGCTGCGGCGAGCTATCGGCGGGGAAGCCACGGCGCGTGAGCGACCGGCGCGCCATCGGCGTCTTCGACTCCGGCTTCGGCGGGCTCACCGTTTTGCGCGAGTTGCGCCGCGCCCTGCCGGCCGAGAGCACGGTCTACCTCGGCGACGTGGCGCGCCTCCCGTATGGCCCGCGCCCACGGGAGCAGGTGCAAGCCTTCGCGCACGAGATCGCGCGCTTCCTGTTGGAGCGGCACGACGTCAAGGCCCTCGTGGTGGCCTGCAACACGGCCAGCGCCGCCGCCCCCGAGTTGTTCGACGGGGGATACGACGCGCCGGTGATCGGCGTGATCAGGCCGGGGGCGCACGCGGCGGTGGCGGCGAGCCGCGCCGGGCGCATCGGCGTCATCGCCACGCAGGGGACCGTCGCGAGCGGCGCCTACACGCGCGCCGTGCACGCCCTCGCGCCCCACGCCCGCGTGATCGAGCAGGCCTGTCCGCGGCTCGTGCCCTTGGTAGAAACGGGCGAGACCGCCGGACCTCATGTCGAGGCGGTCCTCGCCGATTATCTCGCGCCGCTGCTGGCGGAAGGCGTCGACACCCTGATCCTGGGCTGCACGCACTACCCGCTGCTGCGCCCGGCTATCGAGCGCGTCGTGGCCGGGCGCATGCAAGTGGTCGACTCGGCGCACACCACCGCGGCCGAGACCGCCGCCCTGCTCGACTATCTCGGGCTCTACGCGCCGCCCGGCGTCGACCCGGCGCACACCCTCTACACTACGGGCTCTCCGAAAGGCTTCCGGCGCCTCGCCACACGCCTATTCGGCGAGGACCTCGGCGATGTCTCGAAGGCTAGTCTCGCCGAAGTGGTCCGCTGCTAAATGCTTCCAGTTTGACTGTACGGAATAAGCCTGCGACTGCGGTCGCATGGCAGCGTACGGCGACTGCGGTCGCGCGACGTTGCGTGCGAGGTTCGCATCCCGCGACTATTGTTTGGAAGCATTTAGCGGCTACTGGTCAGTTCCTGACAGCCTGACAGTACGCCCTGGCGCCGGTAATGGAAAGTGATTCCCGCACCGCCGCGCATCCATGGGGCCGCATGGGCTACCGCGTACGGGGCGACCCATCTGCTAATCGCGTATGACACTGGGGCGGCGTGCCACGGGGCGCCGCCGGGACGGTCCTTCTCACTCTTCATCGACCGGGGTGCGCAGGGGCGACGGCCGGTTGGTCCCGGCGCGACCGGCGGAGACACGGCTGCGTTTGGACCTGGGGGCGGGCCGGTCCCCATAGTGCTGAACCCGTGGCGGGTCGACCTGGTAAGGCGTCCCTTTGGCCAGGCCGGCCCGCTCGGCCACGAGCGCCATCGTGATCGCGTCATAGGGGCGCTCCTGAAAAAGCCGCCAGCCCACCTCGAGAATAGACTCCCGCCGCCGGCGCTTTTGCTCCTCGGTGCGCGTGCGCTGACGCCCGTCCAGATCCGCCATGCGCCCCCCGCGCTGATGGGCCGCAGGCTACGCGGTCCAGGTCCAGTTGGTGATCTCGGGCTGGTCCTCCAGATGCTCTTTCGAGTATTCCACGGCCTTGGCGATGAGCGAGTGCAGCTCGGCCTGCGGGATAGGCATGCCGGGGTGCGTCGCTCGCTTGACCGCCTCGATGGCGAGATCGTAGCGGCTCATGCCGTTGAGCACGACCATGTCGAACGGCGTGGTCGTAGTGCCCTGCTCATTGAAGCCACGCACGTGGAATCGCTCGGCGTTGGCGCGCCCGTGCACGACCTCGTGCAGCGCCCGCTGGTAGCCATGGAAGGCGAAGACGACCGGCTTGTCGGCCGTGAACAAGTTGACGAAAGAGGACTCATCCATGCCATGCGGGTGCTGGTCCTGCGGGAACAGGGCCATCAGGTCGACCACGTTGACCACGCGCACCTTGAGCTGCGGCACGTTCTTGCGCAGCCAATCGGCCGCCGCCACCGTTTCCTGAGTCGGAATATCCCCGCAGCAGGCCAGCACCACGTCCGGCTCGCCGCCCAGGTCGTTGCTGGCCCAGTGCCAGACCGACGCGCCGCGCGCGACGTGCGCGACCGCCTCATCCAGGGATAGATACTGCAACTGCGGCTGCTTGTCCTGCACGATCAAATTGACGTAGTTGCGGCTGCGCAGGCAGTGGTCCGCCGTCGCGAGCAGACAATTGGCGTCGGGCGGCAGGTAGATGCGCGAGACCTGGCCGCGCTTGGAGAGCATCACGTCGATCAGGCCGGGTCCTTGGTGGCTGAAGCCGTTGTGGTCGTTGCGCCAACAGGTCGAAGAGAGCAGGATGTTGAGCGAAGAAACGGGGTCGCGCCACGGCAGCTTGAGCGACTCCTCCAACCATTTGGTGTGCTGCACGGTCATCGAGGATGAGATCATGGCGAACGCCTCGTAGCTGACGTAGAGGCCGTGGCGTCCCGTCAGCGTATAGCCCTCGATCCAGCCCTCGCATAGGTGCTCCGAGAGGACCTCCATCACGCGCCCGTCCGGCGACACATGGTCGTCGATGGAGATTGTAGGCCCGACGAAGCAGCGATCCGTGGCCTCGAAGACGGCGCCGAGGCGGTTGGAGTTGGTCTCGTCGGGGCAGGTCAGCCGGAAGGTGTGGGGGTTCCTCCTGTAAACGTCGCGCAGCATCTCACCGAGCTGGCGGGTCGACTCGCGCCGCTCGATGGCGGGGCGCGGCACGTCGACGGCATAGGCCGCGAAGTCGGGCAGGTCGAGATCCTCCAGGAGCCGGCCGCCGTTGGCGTGCGGGTTGGCGCCCATACGGCGGTCGCCCCGCGGCGCCAACTCGGCGAGCTCGGGGACGAGCGCGCCGCCCTCGTCGAACAACTCCTCGGGCTTGTAAGAGCGCATCCAATGCTCCAACTCCTGGAGGCGCTCCGGGTTCGTCTTGACCGCCTCGAGCGGCACCTGGTGCGCGCGGAAGGTGCCTTCGACGGGCAGGCCGTCCACCACCTTCGGCCCCGTCCAGCCTTTCGGACTGCGCAGCACGATGGCCGGCCAGCGCGGCCGGCCCGTGACGCCCTCGGAGCGGGCCTGCTGCTGGATGGCGCGGATCTTTTGGTAGCAGGTGTCGAGCGTGGCGGCGAAGGTCTGGTGCGCCGCCGCCAGGGCGGCCGGCTCGTCCGGCTCCGGGTCGGCGACTTCGACGAAGTGGACCTCGTAGCCGTGGCCCTCCAGCAGCGCGCGGAGGTTGTCGTCGCTGGAGCGCGCGAGCGCGGTGGGGCCGCTAATCTTGTAGCCGTTGAGGTGCAGGATGGGCAGCACCGCCCCGTCGCGCGCGGGATTGAGGTAGTCGATACCCTTCCAGGAGCCCGCCAACGGCCCCGTCTCGGCCTCGCCGTCGCCGACGACCGCGGCGACGATCAGGCCTGGGTTGTCGAAGGCCGCCCCGAAGGCGTGGACGAGCACGTAGCCGAGCTCGCCGCCCTCGTGGATGGAGCCGGGCGTGGTCACGCTGACGTGGCTGGGGATGCCGCCGGGCGTGGAAAACTGGCGGAACAGATGACGCAGCCCCTCCACGTCGCGCGAGACATCGGGATAGACCTCGGAGTAGGTCCCCTCGAGGTACACGTTAGCCACGAGGGCGGGGCCGCCATGGCCGGGTCCGGCCAGGTAGATCGCGTCCAGGTCGTGCTCTTTGATGAGCCGGTTGAGGTGGACGTAGATAAAGCTGAGGCCGGGCGAGGTGCCCCAGTGGCCGAGCAGGCGCGGCTTGATATGCTCGGGACGCAGCGGTTCGCGCAGCAGCGGGTTGGCCTGCAGATAGATTTGACCGATCGTGAGGTAGTTGGCGGCCTCCCAATAGCGCTGCATCTTGGACAATTGGCCAGTCGAGAGCGGGCCCTCGGCCTTTTGCAGCGCGGACGGGGATACGGGCGCGGGCGCCGACCCGTCGGCCGAGACAGCGCTGGAGATGGCGACGTCGAATATATATGCGCTCACGCTATACTTCCTTCCTTCCTGTTGCTCCTACAGCCAGAGGGCTGCGCGTTTCTTTCGAGCGCTGGCTGCCCCTATCCCTATCCGTGCGAAATCAGCCGATAGGTATGCCGGGCGATCATCAGATCTTCGTTCGTGTGCACGACGCGGACCACCACGGGCGCGCCGTCGCGCGAGATGACCGGGGCGTTTGCCCTATTGCGCGCGGGGTCGACGTCGATACCGAGGAAGCCCAGGTCCGCGCAGACCCGCTCGCGCACGGGCGCGGCGTGCTCGCCGATCCCGCCAGTGAACACGAGCGCGTCGAGACCGCCCAGCGCGGCGACGAGCGCGCCCAGGTATTTCTTGGCCGTGTAGCAGAACAGGGCGATCGCCTCGGCGGCGCGCGGGTCGCTTGCTTCTTTCCCGAGCAGGTCCTGCATGTCGCCGCTCGTGCCCGACACGCCGCGCATGCCGGCCTCCTTATTGACGAGCGCGCTCAGGTCGGCGGGACTCATGCGTCGCTCCTGGAGCAGGTAGAGCAGCACGCCGGGGTCGAGATCGCCCGTGCGCGTACCCATCACCAGCCCGCCCGTGGGCGTGAAGCCCATCGTGGTATCGATGCCCCTGCCCGCGCGCACCGCGGCCATGCTGGCCCCATTGCCCAGGTGCGCGATCACCACGCGGCCACCGGCCGCGGCCGGGTCGAGCCTCTGCAGCTCGCCCATGACGTATTCGTACGACAGCCCGTGGAAGCCGTAGCGAATCACGCCGGCCTGCTCGCGCTCGCGCGGGAGCGCGTACTGCCGCGCCACACGCGGCATATGGCGGTGGAACGCCGTGTCGAAGCAGGCCACCTGCGGGACCGCGGGATAGACCCGGCGCGTGGCCTCGATGGCCTCGATCGCCTGCGGCATGTGGTCGGGGTCGATCGGGATCAGGTCGCGCAGCGCGGCCACCACCCCATCGTCGATGAGCTGAGGCTCGCTGTAGCGGCTGCCGCCGTGCACCACGCGATGGCCGACCGCGTCCGGACTTGCCCCGTCGCCTCGGCCCTGGAGCCAATCGAGGAAGGCGTGCAGCGCGGCCGCGTGGTCGGGCAAGTTGTCCTGGCGGTTGAATAGGGACCGGCCGTCCGTGTCCTCGACGTGGAGCCGGGCATCGGGATATCCGATGCGCTCGACCTCGGCCCCGAGTTCGCGCTCTTCCGCTTCAGCGGAGAAATGATAGAGGGCCGCCTTGAGGCTGGATGAGCCTGTGTTGATAGTCAGGAGCCTCGCGCCGAGCCGGTCGATCGTTTGTTGCGTCATGATCCTCCCTCCTCGCGCCGCCTACTCTACGCTCCTCCGCCTTCCACTGTAGGGCGCGGCTGTTAAGAGAATGTTATAACCGTGTTAAAGGCTGATTAAGGGGCGAGTACACCACCAGTTCGACAGTTTGCTCGGGTACGCCTCAACATAGTGGAATCCGGTGTGTGAGCCTGCGACTGACGTCGCAGGCTCCGCTCACGATCGTGAGGCGCGCCCTGGTTGCTGGAGATCTTCGACGAGATTTGCGCGGCTCCACGAACAGGTCAGGACAGCCTCGCACAGCGCCCATCGGCGCCCTGCTCAGCCTGCTGGTCGCGGGGCCGGGTGGATGTGGATGTGGCGAAAACAGATTGACCGTCCGCGCGCTACAGCTACAGGTCGTGCCCCCCGCTGACGGGCAGGTAGGTCCCGCTGACGAAATCGGCCAGCGGCGATGCGTAGAAGAGCACCGCGCCGGCGATGTGCTCCGGCCGCCCCTGATAGCCGAGCGGCGTCGTCGCGATCAGCCGCTCCAGGTCCTCGCGCGGCGCGCCCGCGGCCCGCGGCGTGGCGATCCAGCCGGGGGCGACCACGTTGACCGTGATGCCGTCCGGCCCCAGCTCCAGCGCCAGGTTGCGCGAGAGGGCGACCATGGCCCCCTTGCTCGCGGCGTAGGCGGCGAAGTTGGGCGCGGGCGTGTCCAGCGCGACGGTGGCGATGTTGACGATGCGGCCCCACCGCGTCGCCCGCATGGCGGGGACGGCGGCGCGGCAAGTGTTGACGACGCCGTGCAGGTTGTAGTCGATCATCCCCTGGTAGTCGTCCCGCGTCAAGTCGAAGGGCGGGGCCACACGTTGCTCGCGCCCGGCGTTGTTCACCACGATGTCCACCGGCCCCAGCTCGCGCGCGGCCCGCGCGACCATCGCCTCCACGTTCGCCGCGTCGCGCACGTCGGCCCGATGGGCGAGCGCCCGCCCCCCGCCCCGTTCGATGTCGGCGACGACGGCGGCGGCCGCCTCCGGGCTGGACGCGTAGTTGACGACGACGGCGGCGCCCGCCGCGCCCAACGTGCGGGCCATCTCCGCCCCGAGCCCCTGCGAGGCGCCGGTCACCAGAGCCACGTGGCCCGCGAGGTCGATGGGTATCACGTCTATCATCCCTCCCTGTCTTGCGTGTCTCGCCGCGGGGCGGCGATCGCGCCGGCATAGCGCGCATCCCGTCGTGGGAGCTTCCGCGCCCGTACGAGTCATGGCAGGGTGCGCTCCGCGCCTCCTGTCTTAAGGGCGCGCTGCTTCCGCCGGTAGCGTTTGACCTTGGCGATTGTCCCGCGCGCGCGTCCCTCCGGTCCGCCGGCGAGCATCCCGCACCATACCTTCGTCCGGCTGCGCGTGTGGTCGTAGAATACCACGAGGGGGCTCATCGTCCAGCCAGCGGTTGAGCCGGTCCTCCAGCCCGACGCCGCAAGGCCGAGCACCGCCCAGGTCGTCCCGCGGCCGCGTCAGGCGCTCGACGGTGTCGCCGGGGCCGGGCGCCATGCCGGGGAAGCGCGCTCGCCGGGTGCCAGCTCCCGTCATCTGTACATAATATAACCACCTATAATCACCATCTATAATTAAGACGGTTGCATATCTCCCACCTCCGTGCTACCATCGTCGTCATCTTAGCCGGTTAACGTCAAAGGAGAGAAGGAGGGGACGAGGAGGAGGGTATCATGGCCCATCGGAGCAAACTGAGTCAAATCGTCATCGACTGCGCGGACCTCGACGCCGGCCTCGCGTTCTGGGGCGGCGCGCTGGGACGGCCGATCGCCGGGATCGAGGAGCCGTACGGGACGCTGGGCGACGACGCCCACGCCACCGGCGGGCTGCGCGTCGTGGTGCAGCGTGTCCCCGAGCCGAAGACGGCCAAGGCGCGCGTCCACCTCGACATCGAGACCGACGACGTCGAGGCGGAGGTGCGGCGCCTGGAGGCGCTCGGGGCGCAGCGCGCGGAGGACCACGGGACGTGGTGGGTGCTGTGCGACCCCTGCGGCAACGAGTTCTGCGTGTTCGGCCCCGAACTCTCGGCAGACTTCCCCGCCGGCGCGCGCACCTGGGGTTAGGGCCAACGGGAGGGATCTCGACCTGCCGGCCGGCGCCTGGACGTCCGTGCTAATGCTGGGCGTCCGTGCTGATGCTGTGCCCGGGGTGCTCGGCGACGACCGCGCTGTGGAACTGGGGCTGCGCGCCGGGGCGGCCGGCCGCGCAGGCGTCTACCTCAACCTGGAGCCGTTGGTCGGGGCGGCGCTCGGCGCGGCCGGCCTGAGGCAAAGCTTGAGCTTCCTCGCCCTCCTCGGCGGCGTCCTCATCGTCGCGGTCGCCGCGATCGTCGCCAGCGGGCGCACGCCTGATTCCAGGTTCTAATCGCAGGCTCACGCCCCCACGCCCCCACGCCCCCACGCCCCCACGCCCCCGCTCGGGGCCGGTAGATGATACCCTACTCTTATGACTACATCACCCGCACCCACCGCACCCACCGCACCCACCGCACCCACTGTCCGCACCTTGACGCCCGAGGAGGCCGTGCGCCTGCGGCGCGCCTCCGACCCGCAAATCTCGCCCGACGGGCGGCGGGTCTACCTCTGCGCCGCGCCCGTCTCGAAAGAGGGCGAGCACCCCGAGGGCACGATCATGGTCGCGCCTACGGACGGCGGCGCGCCCGCCCGCCCCTTCACGGCCGGTCCCGGCCTCGACGAGGCGCCGCGCCCCTCCCCCGACGGCCGCTGGCTGGCCTTCATCTCCGACCGTCACGAGCGCGGCAAGCCGGCCCTCTACGTCATGCCGGCCGACGGCGGCGAGGCGGAGCGCCTCGTGACCGAGCGCGGCGAGGCCTCCGACCCGCGCTGGTCGCCCGACAGCGCGCGCCTCTCTTTCCTGCTCAAGGAGGTCGATAGCGAGGAGGAAGAGAAGCGCAAGAAAGAGGGCCGAGACGACGCCGTCGTCGTCGAGGACGACGACAAATGCACGCGCCTGTGGTGCGTCGACCTCGCCTCGCGCGCGGTCGCGCGCCTCTCGCCCGACGACGCCAACGTGTGGGCGCACGCCTGGTCCCCGACCGGCGGCGCGGATGATGCGGCCGGCGCGGTCGGCGCCGGCCGCGTCGCCTTCCTGCACACGCCCACGCCCCGGGTCAACGACTACTTCGGCGGCTCGACTCTGAGCGCCATCACGATTACCGGGAGCACGGGCGTTTCGCCCGCTACAGCGGAAGCCGGCAAGATGCCGGCGGTCCCGGGGGCAGCCGTGCCCGCCGGCCCCATCGCAACGGTGTGCCGAATAGAGGGGCCGGCCGAGTCGCTCTGCTGGTCGCCGGACGGGACGCGGCTGGCCTTTGTCGCGCCCGAGCTGCAGCGCCCCTACACATCGAGCGCCAGCGCGCCTCTAGTCGTGGCGGCGGAGGGCGGCGACCCTCGCGCCGTCTTGCAGAGACATCCGGCGGAGTTCTCGCACGTAGCCTGGCTCTCCGACACGGCGCTGGCCGCCGCCGGTATCGAGGGCGTGCGCGACGTCTACTATCGCATCACCCTCGACGGCGACGCCGCGCCCCTCCTGGCCGGCGGGCAGCCGGCGCGTGGAGCCCTGCGCGATCTCTCGCTCGGCCCCGACCGCGCCACGCTCACCGCCGTCCGGGCCGACACCTCTTCGCCGGGCGACGTCTGGGTTGCACGGCCCGGGGGCGAGTTCGAGCGGCTGACCACGCTCAACCCCGACCTCGAGGGTATGGCCTGGGGCGCGACGGAAGAGGTGTCGTGGCACGCGCCGGACGGCCTGGAGGCGCGCGGGCTGCTGATCAAGCCGGTCGGCTACGAGGAAGGCGTGCGCTACCCCACGGTCGTGCACGTGCACGGCGGCCCGGCCTGGCAGTGGTCCGACGGCTTCTCCGGCTCCTGGCACGACTGGGACCAGTTCCTGGCCGCGCGGGGCTACGCCGTGCTCCTGCCCAACCCGCGCGGCAGCACCGGGCGCGGCACAGCCTACATGGCGGGGAACTACGACGACGTGGGCGGCGGCGAGTGGCAGGACACGCTCGCGGGCGTACACTACTTGGTTGGTCGGGGTATCGCCGATCCCGACCACCTGGGCATCGGCGGCTGGAGCTGGGGCGGCTACATGACCGCGTGGGCCGTCACGCAGACCAGCCTGTTCAAAGGCGCGGTCATGGGCGCGGGCCTCTCCAACCTGCTCAGCGACCACGGGCAGAACGACATTCCGGACGCCAACCGCCTCTACTTCCGCGACCTACCGTACCGCGATCCCGCGGCCTATTGGGACCCCTCGCCCATCAAAGGGGTCGCGCAGGTCACGACCCCGACGCTGATCCTGCACGGCGAGAAGGACGACCGCGTCACGCCCGCCCAGGGGCAGGAGTTCTACCGCGCGCTCAAGACGCTGGGCGTGCCCACGCAGTTCGTGCTCTACCCGCGTGAGCCGCACTCCTTCGCCGAGCGCGCGCACCAACTCGACGTCGTCAAGCGCACGCTAGCGTGGTTCGATACGTATGTGAAATCAGTTAGCACTTAGCACTTAGCGGTTGGCTTTCGCCCCGCACGGCGGCCCTGCAACAGACAACGTAGAATGAGCATAGAGGCTAATCGCTAATTGCTGACGGCTAATCGCCTATGAAGAAGCGGCTCGACCTGCTGGTGGTCGAGCGCGGGCTGGCCGAGAGCCGCGCCCGCGCGCAGGCGTATATTATGGAGGGACGCGTGCGCGCGGGCGACCGCGTGCTCTCCAAGGCCGGCGAATCGGTCGACGAGGCGACGCCGCTAACGCTCGCGCAGCCCGAGACCTCCTACGTCGGCCGAGGCGGCGAGAAGCTGGCCCACGCCCTCGACGCCTTCGCGCTCGACCCCATAGGCTTGGTCGCACTCGACGTGGGGGCCTCGACCGGCGGCTTCACCGACGTGCTGCTGCGGCGTGGGGCGCGACGCGTCTACGCCGTCGACGTGGGCTACGGCGAGCTGGCTTGGAGCCTGCGCGAGAACCCAAGCGTGGTCGTGATAGAGCGCACCAACATCCGCTACCTCGAGCGGCTACCCGAGGAGCCCGACTTGGCCACGATCGACGTGTCGTTCATCTCGCTGGACAAAGTGCTGCCCGCCGTGTGGCGCTTAGTGGGCGACGAGGGGCGCGTGGTCGCCCTGATCAAGCCGCAGTTCGAGGCCGGGCGCGGGCAGGTCGGCAAGGGCGGTATCGTGCGCGACCCCTCGACGCACCGTCTGGTGCTGGAGCGCGCGCTGGCCTTTGCGGCCGCGGGGGGTTGGCTGTTGGGCGGCCTCATCGACTCGCCTATTAGGGGGCGCTCCGGCAACCGCGAGTTCCTGGCCCTCTGGAGCAAGACGCCGCCGGACACGCCGGTAGCCCCTGAAGCGGCCATCGAGAGGGTTATGGCAAAATAAGGGGGCCTGCGACTGCACATCCCGCGGCTGCCTTACCGGAGGGGTTCTCTCAGGGTAGCGCGCGGGTACCGCGACGCCAGGGGATTATTGTAGGGGCGTATCAGATAGACGCCCTGCTCCGCCAGTCCGGTAGCCATCTACGCTTGACGACGACTCAGCAGGGCGAACATCACGTCACCATCCCTCGCTACGATACCCTGCGCATCGGTACTCTCGCGGCAACTCTGTCGGACGTCGCCGCGCATTTTGGGATAACCCGCGACGCGGTGGCTGCGCGGCTATTTGGAGAAAGCTAACCCGTGGACGACATCACTATCATGCCCCCCATCAGGAGCGCCGCCGTACTCCTGCACCCCAGGATCGCGCGCGCGGAGGAAATCGCCGACATCGTCTGCGCCGCGCTCGACAACTGCACGCTGCACGTTTCGCGCGCCTCGGTCTGGGACGTCGACCAGTTGCACGAACTCCTGCCCCGGGTCGACGTGGCCATCACCCTGGGTGGCGACGGCTCGATCCTGCGCGTGACGCGCATCGCCGCCCTCTACGAAACGCCGCTCCTGGGCATCAACCTGGGGCACCTGGGCTTCCTGGCCGAGATCGAGCCCGACGACGTGGCCGCGCGCATCCCACCGCTCGTGCGGGGCGACTACTGGGTCGAGGAGCGCATCATGCTGCAGGTCGAGCACCGTCGCGGGGATGAGACGCTGGGTGTCTACCAGGCCGTCAACGAGGCAGTGGTGGGCCGGCGCTCGCTCTCGCGCGTGGTGCGCGTACCGGTGCGCATCGACAGCCAGGAGCTTATCACCTACCGCGCCGACGGCGTGCTCGTGGCCACCCCGACCGGCTCGACCGCCTACTCGCACGCGGCCGGCGGACCCATCCTGCACCCGGAGGTGCGCAGCTTCGTCTTGACGCCTATCTGCGCCTACCCCACCGCCAGCGGCTCGCTCGTCGTGCCGGCCGAAACGAGCATCCAGCTGACCGCGCTGACCGACCACGAGGCGGCGCTCTCCATCGATGGCCAGGACGACGTGCTGCTGCGCGACGGCGACGAGGTCGCGCTCTCGCTCAGTCCCCATCGCGCCCGCTTCCTGCGCGGCCAGCCGCGCAACTACTTCTACGCCACCCTCCCTCGCAAGCTGCGGCTGTAAACCTTAATGGACCCAAATAGCTCCAGCGCCGCTTATGTCCCGGCCCCTATCCACATTGGTACGTCGTCGAAGAATACAGCGGGCGACACGTGGCGTTTGATACCATCAGGATAGGCGCCCGTCACGCCTTTCCCGGTTTATAGAGGCCTTACCCATCCCTATGCTTGAAGAGCTCTCCATCACGAATCTGGCCATCATCGACCGCCTCGACGTGCGGTTCAACCCCGGCTTCAACGTGCTGACGGGGGAGACCGGCGCGGGCAAAAGCATCATCATCGACGCCGTCGGCGCCGTCCTCGGCGGGCGCGTCAGCTCCGAGATGGTGCGCAGCGGCGCGTCCTCGGCGCGTGTCGAGGGCATCTTCACCCTCGACGGCGAGGACACCGCGATCGGCGATCTCCTGCGCGAACACGATCTGCTCGACGAGGACGATGGCGCGCTGATCCTGCGCCGAGAGATCAACGCTAACGGCCGCTCGACCGCGCGCGTCAACGGCCGCGCCGTCCCCGTCGCGCTGCTCGGCCGCATCGGCGAACGGCTGGTGGACATCCACGGCCAGAGCGAGCATCTCTCGCTCTTCCGCACGGACGAGCACATGGAGCTGCTCGACCGCTACGCCGAGAACGCCCCCCCGCGGGCCGAGCTGGCGGGGCTCGTGGCCGAGGTCCGCCGCGTGGAGCGCGAGCGCAAGGCCCTGCGCGAGGCGCAGGCCGACGCGGCGCGCCGCCTCGACATGCTGCAATACCAGGTCGAGGAGATTAGCAAGGCCGAGTTGAGCCCCGATGAGGAAGACGCGCTGCTGGCCGAGAAGCGCGTGCTCGGCAACGCCGAGCGCCTGGCCGCGCTGGCCGTCGGGGCCTCGGACCTGCTCAACGGCGGCGACGAGGGGCGCGGCGCGCTCGACCTGCTGAACGAGGCGTCGGCCTCGCTCGACGAGCTGACCCGCGTGGACGAAAGCCAGAAGGAGAGCCTGGAGTCGCTCAACAGCGCGCTCTACACGCTGGAGGAGGTCGCGCACACGCTGCGCTCCTACGCGTCGTCCATCGAGGCCGACCCGGCGCGCCTGGCCATCATCGAGGAGCGGCTCGATCTCTTGCACCGGCTCAAGCGCAAGTACGGCGCTACAATCGCCGAGGTCATCACCTTCGGCGAGGGGGCCGCGCGCGAGCAGGAGGGGCTGCTCAACAGCGAGGGGCGGCTGGAGGAACTGGCGTCGGAGGTCGAGCGGCTCAAGGGGCGCATCGGCCTGGTGGCCGGCGCGCTCTCGGCGCGCCGCGCGGAGGCCGCCGCGCGCCTGGCCTCCGGCGTGGAGGGGCAGCTGCAGGACCTCAACATGGCGCGCGCCCGCTTCGTCGTGGACATCGCGCACAAGAGTGACCCCGAGGGCGCGCCGGCTACTGTGAACGGTGAAAAAGGGCGCTACGCCTACGACGAGCGCGGGATCGACCGCGTGGAGTTCCTGCTCTCGCCGAACCCGGGCGAGAGCCTCAAGCCGCTGGCGCGCATAGCCTCAGGGGGCGAGGCCTCGCGGCTGATGCTGGCCCTCAAGACGGTCCTCTCCACGGTCGACCGCACCCCGACCCTCATCTTCGACGAGGTCGACACGGGCGTGGGTGGCCGCAGCGGGGCGGTCGTGGGCGAGAAGCTCAAGCTGTTGGGCGAAACGCACCAGGTGCTGTGCATCACGCACCTGCCGCAGGTCGCCGCGCTGGGGGCCGAGCATCTGCGCATCGTCAAGCGCATCGCGGACGGGCGCACGCGCACCGAGGTCGAGCCCCTGGTCGGCCGCGCGCGCGTCGAGGAGCTTGCCGCCATGCTCGGCGGCTTCCCGCCCCCGCCCACTGCCCTCAAGACCGCCGAGGAGCTGCTGGCCCGGCGCTATGTTCCATAACATTCGGCTATAACTATCACCATGCTTTGGTATTGGACACCGTGGGCCGGGCGTGCAATGATCATAAGCGCCGGTGCGAGACACCGGCCGCGCGCATGTTGCACGCCCCTGGCTCCGATGGTGCAGATAGGCTTTCTAACCGCTCACTACCCTATCTAACGCGGCTCGACCGGGTTGGGCAGGGTCAGACAGGGACCGGCAATGACGCCGGTGGAAGGGATACAGGGATACATCGTGAAGATTCTATTGTTGGGGCCGCAGGGGGCCGGTAAGGGAACGCAGGCGCAGCGGCTGGCGCGCATCACGGGCGCGCGGCACATCGCGACCGGCGACCTGGTGCGCGCCGAGATCAAGGCGCGCACGGAGTTGGGGCGCATCATCAGGGAATACAACGACCGCGGCGAGCTCGTACCCGACGACATCGTCGTGACCATGGTCATGAGGCGTCTGGCGAGCTCCGACAGCTGGGTCCTGGACGGCTTCCCGCGCAACAAGGCGCAGGCCGGCGCCCTCGACGACGCCATGCAGGCCGCGGGCTGCGAGTTCGACGCCGTCGTCGCCCTCGAAGCGCCCGACGACGCCTTGGTCGAGCGCCTGAGCGGTCGCCGCACGAGCGAAACTACCGGCGCCATCTACCACCTCAGCACGAACCTGCCCCCGGCGGACGACCCCGGCCCGTTCGTCCAGCGCGACGACGACAAGGTCGAGAACATCCGGCATCGCCTGGAGATCTACCACCAGGAGACCGAGCCGCTCAAGGACTACTACGCCCGGGGCGGCCGCCTGCTGCGCGTCGACGCGCTCCAGCCCATCGACACCGTCACCGGCACAATCCTGCGCGCCGCGGAAGAGCCGCCGGTCCCGACCAAGCTGCCCCGCTCCGCCTCCGGGCGCGAGCGCTACGCGCACGCGTCGTGAGGAGCCCGCACCCCCGACCCCTCTCCCGCCCGACCCCTCTCCCGCGCGCGGGAGAGGTGAAGCCGGCATCCGACGTAGCTGGGTGACCAGTCCGCAGCGAAGCGCGGAGCAGGGGTGCGCGCCGTCGCTTTTTGACAACGGCGCGCCCGGTGGTGTACCGTAGCATACGTACCCGTGTGTTTAGATGTGCGACCAGCCCCGGGGGTCCAACTGCAGATGGAGGTTCCAGGATGAACGACGCCGCCGAGACCGGCGCCGCCGGAGAGCTGTCCCACATGATGGAGACGCGGCAGACGTTCCCGCCGCCGCCCGCGTTCGCCGCGCAGGCCAACAGCGCGGACCCCGGCGTCTACGCCGGGGCCGGCGCGGACTACCAGGCCTACTGGGAGGAGCAGGCCCGCCGCCTCGACTGGTTCACCCCCTGGCACACCGTGTTGGAGTGGGAGGAACCCTTCGCCAGGTGGTTCGTGGGCGGGGAGCTCAACGTGTCGTACAACTGCCTCGACCGGCACGTCGAGAAGGGCCTGGGCGACCGCGTCGCCTTTCACTACGAGGGCGAGCGGGGTGACACGCGCGCCATCACCTACCAGGAGCTGCTCGACGAGGTCTCCCGATGCGCCAACGCGCTCAAGGAGCTGGGTGTCAGGAAGGGCGACCGCGTGGCCATCTACATGGGCATGATTCCCGAGCTGCCCGTGGCCCTGCTGGCTTGCGCGCGCATCGGCGCGCCGCACACCGTCGTCTTCGGCGGCTTCTCGGCCGAGGCCCTGGCCGATCGCATCAATGACGCCGAGGCCAAAGTGCTTTTGACCGCCAACGGTGGCTACCGCAAGGGCAAGGTCGTCCCGCTCAAGGCCAACGTGGACGAGGCGCTGGAGCGCACGCCGAGCATCGAAAAGGCGCTGGTGGTGCGCCGTGTCGACGGTGACACACCCATGCGAGAGGGGCGCGACCTATGGTGGCACGACGCCGTGCCGCGCCAGGGCGCGATGTGCCCGCCCGAGCGCATGGACAGCGAGGACCCTCTCTACCTGCTCTACACCAGCGGTACCACGGGCAAGCCCAAGGGGATCCTGCACACCACGGGCGGCTACCTCACGCAGGTCTCGTGGACGCACGCCAACGTCTTCGACCTCAAGCCCGAGAGTGACGTCTACTGGTGCGCCGCCGACATCGGCTGGGTCACCGGCCATTCCTACATCGTCTACGGCCCGCTCTCCAACGGCGCCACGAGCGTGATGTACGAGGGCGTCCCAGACTACCCCGCGCCGGACCGCTGGTGGGACATCGTCGAAACGTACGGGGTCAGCATCCTCTACACCGCGCCGACCGCGATCAGAGCGCACATGCGCGCCGGCGTGACCCACGCCGAGAAGCACGACCTCTCCTCGCTGCGCCTGCTCGGCTCGGTCGGCGAGCCGATCAACCCCGAGGCCTGGCTGTGGTACCGCACGTACATCGGCGGCGATCGCTGCCCCATCGTAGACACGTGGTGGCAGACCGAGACGGGGGCGATCATGATCAGCCCGCTCCCGGGCCTGACCACGACCAAGCCCGGCTCGGCCACCAAGCCGCTACCTGGGATAGGGGTGGCCGTGCTCGACGACGCGGGCCACGAGATCCACGGCCCCGAAGACGGCTACTTGGCCCTGACGCGTCCGTGGCCCGCTATGCTGCGCGGCCTCTACGGCGACCCGGAGCGCTATAAGGCGACCTACTGGAGCCGCTTCCCGGGCATGTACTTCGCGGGCGACGGCGTGCGGCGCGACGGCGACGGCGACCTGTGGCTGCTCGGCCGCGTCGACGACGTGATGAACGTGTCGGGGCACCGCATCAGCACCATCGAGATCGAGAGCGCCCTGGTGGACGACCAGCGCGTGGCCGAGGCCGCCGTGGTCGGCCAGCGCGACGACATCACGGGTGAAGCCATCTTCGCCTTCGTCACGCTCAAGTCCGAGGTCGCGCCGAGCCCGCGGGTCGCCGAGGAACTGCGCCAGCACGTCAGCCACAAGATCGGGGCGATCGCGCGGCCCAAGCAGGTCCTGCTCACGCCCGACCTGCCCAAGACGCGCTCGGGCAAGATTATGCGCCGCCTGCTGCGCAACATCGCCAACGGGCAGGAAATGGGTGACACCACCACCCTGGCCGACGAGAGTGTCGTGGCTACCATTCGTTCCGCCACCGGCAAGGGCGACGAGGAATAGTGGCAAGTGGCGAGTGATTAGTCGCCGTAGTGGTGGCTCGCCTCGAGGAGACGCTTGCGTCCAACCTCCAACCGCTCGAACGTAACGCGCAGGCTCTTGGAGGCATAGACCGTCCACTCGCCCGCCTGCTTCCCACTCAACTGATGGATGTTGAGCGACGGGTGGCGCTCGTTCACCTCAAGCAGATCAAGGGCGTGGCGCACGCGACGTCTGTCGGCTGGCGAGAGACTTTCCATGCTCGCCATGAAGTCGCTCGTGAAGAGAAGCGTGAGGTAGTCAGGCACGGACGTAAGGGGCGAGTAGATCCATCAGGCTGGACGGATCGCGCTCGATCTCGCGCCATTGCCCCTGCTTGAGATACATGAACACGTCGAAATCGGCTGGCCCGAAGCGATAGGAGTCGGTCGAGCGACCGGCCTCAATCTTCCCGATGACGCGCGCTACGTCCTCCCGCGTGATCGGCGGCAGGTTATCGGTCACCGGCTCATCGCTCAACTCGTATGGATACGGACTATGGTCGTCGGGCGGCGATACGCGCTCGGTTGCCATATTAGTGGCGCCTCCCGATGCTTTAGCGGCTGGAAACGGGTAGTATCCTTGCCGCGTCCCAATCTTCTCTACCCATTTCCTCTACCCATCATTATACGACGACCGCGCGATCGACAGGGACGGCGCGCGATTGTGGACGTGGGTCACAGCTTACCGCGCCCACTACCACAATCGGAGACTCCGTAATTGACGTTTGTACTGGGTCTGGCCGACACGGTAAACTATAGGTAGATCACAAGCTTCCTCCCCCGCCTCCCTATTGCGCCGCATCCAATCGCGCCTAGAAGCAGCCCATGACTCAGACATCGCCTTCTCTTAACTACACACCCTGCCACGTCCGCCATGTCGTCTGGACGTTGCCCGACGCGCCCTGTGACCGCTGCGGTCAGCCGGCGCGACGCTTCAGCACCGCCACGCGCACCGCCGTCGATCTGGATCTCGATCAGCCGGTCCTGCTCTTGGTGACGGTCGGTGTGCATCACTGCACCCCCTGTCGCCATTACTTTCGCGCCCAGCCGCCCTTCCTGCGCCCTGACGCCATCTACGCCAGCCGCGTGGTCGCCACCGCCGTCGCCTCGGTCTACGAGGATGGCATGGCCCGGACACGGGTAAGTCGCCGTCTGGCGCGGGACTTCTGGGTGCGGCCGAGCGAAGCCATGATCCGGCGCTGGTGCCGCGACTATGCGCGGGGGTTGGACTTTGCGCGCGACTATCAAGCGTGGGTGATCGAGGAGTTCAGCGGGGTGCTGTGTGTCGATGAGGTGTACCAGGAGCACCTGGCCCTGCTGGTGGCGGTGGACCCCGCCGCTCCCGATGGTGATCGTCTCGTCGGGTATCAGTTGGTACAGGGCGCGGTGAGCGCCGCGACGATGCAGGGCTTCCTGGAGCGGTTGCGGGCGACCGGCGTGAACCCGGACGAGGTGATCACCGACGGCTCGCCGCTCTATCCGGCGACCCTGGCCGCGGTGTGGCCCACGGCAGCGCACCAGTTGTGCCTGTTCCATCAGACCCGCACCGTGACCAAGAGCGTGGTGCAGGTGATCCGGGAGATACGTGCGTCCGTGCCCACGCCGCCCGCGCGCCGGCCGGGGCGGCGCCCGGCGGACCCGGCGGCGGGCGCGGTGGGAGAGCCCGACTATGCGCAGGGCCCCGCCGCTGTCCGCCAACTCCATCGCCAGGGCGTTTCCATCCATGGCATCGTACGCCAGACGGGCTTCGCGCGGAACACGGTGCGGCGCTGGCTACGTGTGACGTCGGCGGGGGAGGCCGACACCGTCGTACCTGCGGCCCCAAGCGTAGAGACCTTCTCCGCGGCAGACGTGGCCTCCGCAGAGGAGCACAGGCGACGCCCGTTGGCCCTACCGCCCCCACCGTGGGAGAACTGGGCGCAGGTCCGCTAGGTGAAAGATGACATCTACACCGACCGCTTCCTGTTCGCACGCCGGCCGGATCATCTGTCAGACGGGGAGCGCGCACGACTCCAGACACTCCTGACGAGTCCCGTTGGCGAGGCGTTGCGTCCCGTCCGTGACTTTATGGAAGGGTGGTACGCCATCTGGCGTACGGAGGAAGGCACGACGCGCACGCGTGCGGACGCCTGGGACCGCTATCAGGACTGGCGAGATAACCCCGCGTACGCCGCCTACCCCCCTTTGCGGCGGGTGCAGACGCAGGTGGACGCGGAGCAGTTTGAGAAATTGAGCGCCTTCTTGGAGCATCCGGGCTGGGAGGCCACCAACAACGGCGCCGAGCGCATGGGCCGGGCCTTCCGCCACACCCAAGCCCCCCATTTTACGCTACGCACCCCGGCGGCGATTGACGGAGCGCTCACCGTGCAGGCCGTCTTGCGCAAGGATGCCTCTGAGCGGGGCACAGACGCGGCCGCAGCCCGCTCCACACGAGGCCGCACCCCCCACCAGAGCACGCCATCGGCTCTGGCCGCTTAACGGAGGGAGCCGTGTGCCAGGTGTCCGGCCAGTGTGAGCACGGTCAGGCGGGTCCCACCGAGGACGCCACACGTACCGAGGCGCACGGGTCGAGCAATTGCGCTTGCCCGTCAGCACTTTGTCGGCGCGGACGCCACCGTGATGGCCAGTATCCGCCTCTCGTCTACTTCACCAAACGTCAATTACGGAGTCTCCACAATCGTGGGGTACATCCACTTCCCCGCACAGGCTGGCGCGCCTCGTCGCGGCGTCCTCCCACGCTGTACACTGTATAGTGGAAACTGCTAGAGGAGGACCGTACAATCGTGCATACCCCGACCCTGATGGCCGTGCATGCCCACCCCGACGACGAGTGCTTCGGGGGCGGCGGCACGCTCGCCCGCTACGCCGCCCAGGGCTACAACGTCGTGCTCGTCACCTGCACGGGCGGCGAGGAGGGCGAGATCGTCGACCCCGACATGGATGTCGCGGCGGTCAAGCCCCGCCTGGCCGAGGTGCGCTTCGGCGAACTTAACGCCGCCGTCGGCGTGCTCGGCATCACCCACCTGGAGATGCTCGGCTACCGCGACTCCGGTATGGTCGACACGCCGTCCAACGAGGACCCCAGTTCGTTCAATAAGGCCGACCCCGAGGAGGCCACGCGCCGCCTCGCGCGCCTGATCCGCAAACACCAGCCCGACGTGATCTTCACCTACGCCGAGGACGGCGGCTACGGCCACCCCGACCACCTCATGGCGCACAAGATCACCGTGGCTGCCTTCGACGCCGCGGGCGACCCCGCCCGCTACGGCGAGGGCGACGACCCGGCCACGGCTAACTTGTGGACACCCCGCAAGCTCTACTACTGCTCGTGGATGATCCGCTCCCGCGCGCAGGGCCTGTGGTACGCGCTGCGCGAGCGCGGCTTGCCCATCACCTTCGGCGACCCCGGCGCCACCGAGCCGCCGGAGCGGGGCACGCTCGACGCGGAGATCACTTCGTGGATCGACGTGCGCGACTACGTGTCGCGCAAGATCGACGCCTTGCGCGCGCATCGCACGCAGATCAAGCGCGACAGCGCGTTCCTGAACCTGCCGGAGGACCTCGCGCGCGAGTACGTCGGCGTGGAGGGCTTCCGGCACGCGCGATCGCACGTCGAGGCGCCCGAGCGGGAGGAAGACCTGTTCGCGGGGATCCAGGTGCCCGCGTTGGTATAGGGCCTGCGACTGCGGTCGCAGGCGTTATGAGGGGGAAGTGAGAGATGACGACGGTCGCGACGCCGAACATCGACGACGACATCTGGCAGGACGTGTGGGACGAGGAGCGCGCCTGGCGCGAGGAGCACCCGGAGCAGGAGCAGGCGCCCGAGCCGCTGGCCCTGGTCATCTTCGGGGCCACGGGCGACCTGGCGCACCGCAAGCTCATCCCCGCCCTCTACAACCTGGCCGCGAGCAACCTGCTGCCCGACAAGCTCGCCGTGATCGGCTACGGGCGCAGCGACCACTCCGAGGACGACTTCCGCAAGGGCCTGCGTGACGCCCTCGCCAAGGCGGGGGTGCGCGTGCGCGAGGACACCTGGAAAACGTTCGCCGACCACCTCACCTACATGCAGGGCGGCTACGACGACGAGGAGAGCTTCGCGCGCCTCTCCGAAAAGCTCGACCGGTGCGATCAGGAAGTCGGGACGGAGAACCACCGCCTGTTCTACCTCGCCACCCCGCCCGACACCTACCCCTCCGTCATCGCGCGCCTCGGCGCGGCCGGCCTCAACAAGCCAACGGGGCAGGGCGGCTGGTCACGCGTGGTCATCGAGAAGCCTTTCGGGCGTGACCTCGCGAGCGCGCACGCCCTCAACGAGGAAGTGCACAAATCGTTCGACGAGTCGCAGGTCTATCGCATCGACCACTACCTCGGCAAAGAGACGGTGCAGAACATCTTCGTGCTGCGCTTCATCAACGGCATCTTCGAGCCGCTGTGGAACAGCCGCTACGTGGACCACGTGCAGATCACCGTGGCCGAGACCCTGGGCGTGGAGGGCCGCGGCGGTTACTATGAGGGGACTGGCGCGATCCGCGACATGCTGCAGAGCCACCTGCTGCAGTTGCTCACGCTCACCGCGATGGAGCCGCCGAGCGCCTTCAACGCCGACAAGCTGCGCAACGAGAAAGTCAAGGTGCTCGACGCGTTGCGCCTGGCTACGCCCGACGACATCGCGGGCTGCGTCGTGCGCGGGCAGTACGAGCGGGGCACTGTCGACGGCCGTGCCGTGCCGGGCTACCGCGATGAGAAGGGTGTCGCGGCGGGCTCCACGACCGAGACCTACGTGGCGGCCAAGCTGCTGGTCGACAACTGGCGCTGGGCCGGCGTGCCGTTCTACCTGCGCACGGGCAAGCACCTGACCAAGCAGGTCAGCGAGATCGCCGTGCAGTTCAAGCGCGCGCCGCACGTGCTCCTGCGCGAGGACCGGGCCGCACGCCCGAGCCGCAATGTGCTTGTGCTGCGCATCCAGCCCGACGACGGCGTGGCGCTGCGCCTCGACGTCAAAGTGCCGGGGCCGGGCATGCGCGTGCGACCCGTCGACATGAGCTTCCTCTACAAGGACGCCTTCGGCGGCTCGTCGCCCGACGCCTACCAGCGCCTGCTGCTCGACGCCATGCGCGGCGACTCCACGCTCTTCGCGCGCGCCGACGAGGTCGAGGGCGCCTGGACACTCGTCACCAAGGTGCTCGACGCCTGGGGCGCCGACGGGGCGCGCGCGCTGCCCACCTACGCGGCCGGCGCCTGGGGTCCGGCCGAGGCCGACGCGCTGCTCGCCCGCGACGGCCACCGCTGGCGCCGCCCGTAGTCAATGGCTAATGGTCAATGGGCGGCGCTCGTCCACGTGGGCTGGGTGGCGCTGGCCCGGGGCGACGACGACCGGACGGTCGCCGTCTCCCTGGAGGAGGAGGCGACGGCTAGCACGCCGAACAGCCTGGAAGCATTTAGGCGGTAAGGCAGGGATAGCAGCCTGCCTGGAGGGCTGCGCCTACTGCGCCGCGGCGAGAGGGCTGCGCGACGCCGTCGGCGCGCCCCTGCCGCCGGTCGACCGTCCCGACCACGACCGCGCGGTCGCCGCGACGCGCGGCGCGCTCGGGTGACGAGCGTTTCGCGGCAGAGTGGGCGGCGGGGCGGGCCCTGCCGGCCGAGCAGGCCATCCACGAAGCCCTGACGCTGGAGGCCACGCCACGGACAGGGCGAGAGCGCCACGGACAGGGCGAGCGCCACGGACAGGGCGCTGTAGGGTTAGCGGGGCGCGCCATGTCTCGCGCGGCCATGTCTCGCGCCGCCATGTCTCGCGCGGCCAACGCTTCGGGCGGCAAATAGCGTAAGGGGTAGGGTCCGATCGGACCGCCGTGGACCGCCGTGGACCGCCATGGAGCGCCATACCCCCCCTACAGGCTGCTCGTCCCCTACAGGCTGCTCGTCACTCGTCAGTGTTGTCCTGCCCCTCGCGGAGGCGTCCCTCGGAGTAGCCGAAGTGGTGGCCGACCTCGTGCACAAGCGTCGCACGGACTCGCTCGCGCAGGTCGCCCAGGCCGCGGCTGGCGCGCTCGAGCGGACCCTGGAACAGGGCGATCTCGGGCGGCGCGCTCATGGCGGGTCCGGCCAGGCCACCGCCGAGGAACTGCGTCGGCACGGCGACGCCCCGGTAGAGCCCGAAAAGAGTCATCCCGGGCGGCGCGTCGGCCGGGATGTCGTCCTCGGCCGGCTCCTCCTCGACGACCACGGCGATGTTGTCCAGCAACGGCGCCCACTCCTCCGGCAACCCGTCCATGACCTCCGAAACGAGCTCGTCGAACGCCTCCGGCTCCAGATGTACCGGCCCCGCGGTCATACACCCAACCCTTCCCCTGCGATCAAGCGCTGATACCAGCGCCCGCTATCCTTGACGATTCGCGCCTGCGTATCGTAGTCGACGTAGACGAGCCCGAAGCGCTTGGTGTAGCCCTCGGCCCACTCCCAGTTGTCGAGCAGGCTCCACGCGAAATAGCCCTTAACGGGGATGCCGTCGGCGATGGCGCGGACCACCTGCTCGACGTGGTCCTCCAGGTAGGCCACGCGGCGCGGGTCGCGCACCGCGCCGTCCCGTCCGACCGTATCGTCGAAGGCCGCGCCGTTCTCCGTAATGTAGAGCGCGGGCGGGTCGTAGTCCCGCTTCAGCCGCGCCAGCAGGTCGTAGAGCCCCCGTGGGTAGACCTCCCAGCCCGTCGCGGTACGCTCGGCGTCCTCGTCCGGCCGGCGCGCCTCGCGCGGCGTGTCGCCGGACCCCATCGTCACGATCGTGCGGAAGTAGTAGTTGACGCCCAGGAAATCGATCGGCGCGGCGATCGTGTCCATCTCGCCCGTCTCGACCTCCAATACGGGTTGCCGCTCCAGCACGTCCGCCGGGTAGGAGCCCTTGAAGAGCGGATCCAGGAACACGCGGTTGAGCGCGCCGTCCTCCATCACGGCGGCGCGCTCGTCCTCGTCGTGCGCCGAGAGCGGCTCGACCGGCGAGAGGTTGAGCGTGATGCCGACCCGCGGCGCGGCGCGGCGCACGTTGGAGCGCACCACGGGGACGGCGAGGCCATGCGAGAGCAGCAGGTGATGGGCCACGCGCAGGTAGAGGTCGGGCCGCGTCAGCCCGGGGGCATGCGCGCCCGTGACATGTCCGAGATAGGCCACGACCCAGGGCTCGTTGTGCGTGATCCAGTCGCTCACGCGGTCGCCCAGACGGTAGGACACCACGTCGGCGTACTCGACGAAGCGCTCCACGGTGTCGCGGTTGGCCCAGCCGCCGCGCTCCTGCAGCGCCTGAGGTAGGTCCCAGTGATAGAGGGTCGCGAAGGGCCGGATGTTGTTCTCTAACAACAGGTCGACGAGGCGCTCGTAGAAGTCGAGGCCGGCCCTGTTGGCGCTCGCGCCGCCGCGCCCCTCCGGCTGGACGCGCGGCCACGCGATGGAGAAGCGGTAGGACCGCAGGCCAAGCTCGCGCATCAGCGCCACGTCCTCGCGCACGCGGTGGTAGTGGTCGTCGGCGGGCTCGCCCGACGAGCCGTCAACGATCTTACCCGGGGTGGCGGCGAAGCGGTCCCAGATGCTCTCGCCGCGTCCGTCCTGGCGCGTCGCGCCCTCGATCTGATAGGCCGAAGTCGCCGCGCCCCACAAGAAATCGGATGGCATCATGATCGATCCTCCCTCTCACGCAAGAGCCATTGTAGCACGCCGCGACGTATGCGCACGCGTCTGGGTCCGTAACATGAGCGCATGGATCGCCCCGACGCCGAGATTAGTGGCGCGCCGATTACCCTGGCACAGAGGATGCACTGGCCGCATCGAAACAGCGGTGCAGGAGGCGGGTGTAGGAGGCGGTAGCGCATGGCGCCACAGGCGAGGCGGACGCGCGGGGCGAACGACGACGGCTATGCGTCCACCGATCGCGCCGCGCTCGCCGCGACGGCCCTGGAGGTGACGCGCCGGCTGGTCGCTCTCTACGGCGAGCCTGCCTGGTCCGCGGAGGGTCCGCTCGGCGTGCTGATCGGGACCATCCTCTCGCAGCGCACGCGCGACGCGCAGACAGGCGCCGCCTACGCAGCCCTCAAGCGGCGCTTCCCCTCCTGGGAGACCATGCGCGACGCGCCCCTCGCCGAGGTACAAAAGGCCATCGCGAACGTCAACTGGCCCGAGCTCAAGGCACCGCGCCTGCAGCAGATCGCGCGGCAGGTCACAGCCGAGCGCGGCGCGCTCAACCTCGACTTCCTCTGCGACCTGCCGGCGGAGGATGCCCTTGCCTGGCTGCTGAAGCTCACCGGCGTCGGGCCGAAGACCGCCGCCTGCACCCTACTCTTCGCCTGCCGCAAGCCGGTCCTCCCCGTCGACGTGCACGTGCACCGCGTCAGCATCCAGCCTCGGCCTGATTGCGCCAAAGGTCACCGAGGAGGCCGCGCACGACCTCCTGCAGGCGCTGCTTCCGCCCGACGCGCGCATCGTCTACGACTACCACAACAGCCTGCTGCTGCACGGCCAGCGCGTCTGCGTCGGCGGCCGTCCTCGCTGCGACCGGTGCGCGCTGACCAGCCTGTGCGCGTATTATCGGGCGAACGTGGAGGATCAGGCGAAGAGTGAAACGGTTGAGCACGGGACTTGCTGATAGCGTCTATAGCCCGTTCCGTAGGACAGGGCTACCTACCGTCTGAGGACATAGAGCCGTGGCGCGGAAGGGACAACCCGGCGGTTACCCGCGCGACTTAAACCTGCGACAAGAGGAGCAGTAAATGAGTGATCGAAACATAAACGCGGATATGAACCATCGCAGCTTCCTGGATGTGCCGATCGGCAATCTCATCGGGGACGCGGAGTTGACCCTCGACATCGACGCGATCGGTCAGCCCGGCCCGTTCGACAACATGCTCCTGGTGGCCAGCACCCTGGAAGACCATGACGGCAAGACGACGCGCACGATCCGCTTCGTCGACCAGGTAACCAAACGCGAGGTGGTGCGCGCCTTCGAGAAACAGCCCCCGACCCCGGGCGATAACGACGCGGCATGGCGGCGCACGCAGTAACGCGCGACCCGGGGTCTGTCCTCTGCCAAGGTCTGATCGCGGGGCGAGCATCCCAGTGGAAATGCCCGCCCCGCGGAGGGGCGAGGTGATGCGGATTGTACGCCTACGCGTTGCCCGCGTCCGTGCTGCTGCCGGCATCGCCGGGCTCCCCTGCCGAGCCGCCCGGGTCGGGGCCGCCCGTCCCGGTCCAGCTCGATGCCGTCGACCCACTGAGATTGGGGTCGTTCAGGGCGCTGTGACCCTGCAGCACGGGGCTGTCGTCCACCTCTTTGAGCACGTCGCTATCGACGTCCCCGTTTGCATTCGCGTTGCTGCCGGATTGATCGTTGCTCATCGATCCTCTCCTTTTGAAATGTCTGCCGGTGCACTATCTGCGCACAGGCGTGAGCCGCGCTCGACTCGTCACGATGTCAGGGCAAGACTTGTACCGTGGCCGGCGAGTCGTCGCCGAACGCGTCGAGGATCTCGCGCGGGACGGGGCGGGGGCGGCCGCGCAGGTCGAGCCAGGCCCAGACGGTGCTAGCCTGCACCAGGATCTTGCCGGTCACCGCGTGGCGGACCTCGTAGCGGCGCACCGCGCGCGGCCCCCTGATAGACTCGGGCCACGTGATGATGCGCAGCTCGTCGCCCATCAGGGCGGCGCCGAGGTAATCTATCTCGTGGCGGCGCACCACGAAGAGCCCTCCGAGCGCGGCCAGACGCTCGCGCCCGAAGTCCAGCGCCTCGGCGTGCTCGGTCGCCGCCTGCTCGAGATAGTTCAGGTAGACCGCGTTGTTGACGTGGCCGAGCGCGTCGACCTCGTAGGTGCGCACGCGCAGGCGCAACTCGTACACGGGGCGTCCGGCCCAGGGTAGCTCCGGTGGCCCCGGTGGCTCCGGCGGCCCCGGCGGCCCTATGCGCTCCGTGGTCGTGTCCACGTCGTCACCGGTCACGACAGCTCGAGCCCGTAGTACTCGTAGGTCGTCGTCTCCTCGAAGCCGCAAGAGCGGTACAGGGCCACGGCGTTCGCGTTCTCCGTCTCGACCTCCAGGGCGGCAGAGGTGTAGCCATCCCGGCGCAGGCTGTCGAGCGTCGTTTCCAGGATCTGGCGCCCGAGGCCACGCCCGCGGTAGGCCGGGTGCACGCCGAAGGCGTAGATGTTGGCCGCGCGGCCCACGTCGATGACGCGCAGGGTCCCGACCGGCTCGCCGGCCAGCCGCGCCAAGACGAACCAGCCGTCCGGGTCGGGCAGGTCGCGCCCGACGCGCGCGCGCACTGCGTCCTCGGGGTCGTCGAACGCGGCGGACAGAATGCGCACGAGCGGCTCGACGTCCGAGGGTCCGGCCCTCTGTAGGGTGAGGCGCGCGCCGGCCGGGGTGCGCGGCCGGAAGGGGGCCAGATTCAGGTGCATGCGCCGCTCCCCGGAGCGATACTGCGCCCCGGTCGTCGCGATGAAGGGTTGGCCGCCGCGCGATTCCCGCTCACAAATGAGCAGCAGCCGCGCCACGCCACGCCGGCGGCACTCGTCGGCGGCGGCGGCCAGCAGCAGCCGGCCGATGCCGCGCCGGCGGCGCTCGGGGCTCACCATGCCGCACAATTCGACCCCACGGCCGACATCGAGGGCGCAGTAGCCGGCGAGGGCGCCGCCCTCGTAATAGAGAAAGTCGTTGCCGGCCGCGTCCGCGTCGTCGGGTGGCACACCCACGCTCAGCTTGAGCTCCAGGCCCTCGGCGCTGTTGCAGGTCGCCGCGAGCGTCAGCACCTCCGCCCGCTCCTCGTCCGACAATAGTCGCTTTTGCGACAGGCCATCGCGACGCGTTGACGTTGTACCCATGGCGCCTCCACTTGCCTACCTTCCACCTTACAGTATCGCCGATAGACGCTGGGTGTCGGATAGGGCTTTTGAGCCAGCGCAGGAACACCTCGACCTGCCAGCGCCAGAGACCGATTTTTACGAGGTCCGCATCCTGCGCTGGTCCTTCGGGACCGGTGGGGATCACCGGCATCGAGTACTACTCTCGTGCTAGTCCAACTGATTTTCGCGCTATCGGCATACGTTAGGCCACTTGATCAGGCCGCTTGATCAGGCGCCACGCCGAGTCGGGCCGTGACGGTCGATGTCTGCAGGTCGCGCGGGAGCAACGCCCCCAGGGCGAGGACGGAGACGGTGTAGGCCAGCCCGCTGTCCTGGAAGAAGCGCGATAAGAAGTAGCACACGAACAGCAGCAGCGCGTAGGCGACGAACAGCCCCCGCACGCTCGGCGCGCACCACAGCCGCCTGCCCAACACGACCAGCAGCGGGAGCGCCGCGGCGGCCTCCCACAGGGCGAACGGATAGTAGGCGTTCGGGCCGCGCGCCACCCCGCCGAGCAAGACCAGCGCGCCGAAGCCGTAGGCGCCGACCCCGCGGATGGGGTAGCTGTGCGGGACCGTCCCGGCCAGGAAGCCCACGTTGCCGTCCAGGAAGGCGCGCGCGTGCCACAGCAGGAAGGGCGCGCAAATGCACAGCGGCGCGACGATGGCCGGCCAGGCCTCGCGCCAGGATGCGCCGAGCGTCCCGCGCCAGCCCGCGCCGCGGTGGCGCGCCGCGACGTAGAGCAGGTAGGGCGGCAACATGAAGACCGCCGTGTGCTTGGTGGCGCAGGCCAGACCCAGCCACAGCGCCGCCCGCCTGTAGCGACCCCCGTAGAGCGCGCCGCCGCAGAGCAGCAACAGGGCCAGCACCAGCACGTCGTCCTGTCCGTAGACCAGCGTGGGCACGAAGAAGGGGTTGAGCAGCGCGGCGGCCACCAGGGCCAGGCGCCACTCGCGCGGCGCGGGCAGCCGCAACAAGAGCAAGGCGCACAGGGCGAGCAGGGGCAGGTAGACCATGCGCTCGTCGAAGAAGCCGAACAGCTTTTGTCCGAGCAGGTAGAACGGCGCCGAGGCCACGATGCCGAAGGGCGGCCGGTCGGTGTGGTAGAGCGCCGCGTCCATGCCGGGGCTATACCAGTGCGCCATGGGCGTGCGCAGGTAAGTCTGCGCGTAGTAGTCTTTGCCGGCCAGCAGGAACTTGATGGCCTCCTCGACCTGCATGGCCGTGTCGTGAACGGCGTACCAGGGGTGCGTGGCATGCCTGACCAGCATCGCCTGCGCCTCCGGCCACGCCACCACGAGCGCGAGCAGCCCACTTATGAGCGCCAGGCGCAACCGCCAGCTCCGGCGCGCCAGGGCGAGCGCGCCATCGGCCCCCCTCCAACCGTCCGCGTAGGCGTCGACGAGGGCGTAGAGGACCAGTAGGCCCATCACGGCGGCGGCGTAGAGCGCCAGGGCCGGCGTCGTCGTGCTGACCAGCGACTGCGGCACGACGAGGAGCAGGAGCAGGAAGTCGAGCGAGAGGTGGCTGCGCCGGGTCTTGCCGGGGGCCGGCCCGTCGACGAAGTAGGCCAGCAGGGCCAGCGAGAGCGCGTAGGCGATGAAGCTGGTGTGGAAGAAGCGACCGAAGTAGTACATCAGGAAAAGCACTGTCGCGTAGCCCGCGGCGGCGCGCGCCAGCGTGTTGTCCCGCCGCTGCCGCCACAGCAGACCGAGCGCGACCGGCCCGGCTACCAGGGCCTGCGCCACGCCGAAGGGCCAGTAGGCGGTGTCCGAGCGGACGAGGTGGCCGAACAGGACGAAACTGGCGAAGCCGTAGCCCTGCAGACCGCGGATGGGGAAGGGGTGCGTGACGGTCCCCTCCACGAAACCGACCGTGCTGTCGAGGAAGGCGCGCGCGTCCCACAAGAGGAACGGCCCGACGAAGAGCGCCACGGGCGGCAAGATCCAGCCGAGCGAGCGCAGCAACCACAGCAGGCCGGCGCGGTCGCGGCGCGCGCCGGCCTGTCCCGCCAGCCACAGCAGCAGGAAGGGCGCCAGGAACAGGGCCGTTTCTTTGGTCGCCAGCGTGGTCCCGAGCAGCAGCAAGGATAGGCGATGGCGGCCGGCGCGGGCCAGGGCCAGCACGCCCATGATCTCGGCCAGCACCAGCACGTCGTTCTGCCCGACGATGAACGAGGGCACGAACAGTGGGTTCAGGCCGAGCCCGGCCAGCAGGGCCAGGCGCGACGAGGGCGTGCGCGCGAGCCGCAGCGCCAGACCGAGCACGAGGACGAGGCACAGCAGGTAGATCATGCGCTCGTCGAAGAAGCCGAGCGTGGCCCTGGCGGCCAGCATGACAGGGACGGTCAGCTCTTCCTGGAAGGGCAGCGAATCGGTGTGGTAGAGCGCGGGGTTGGGCGGGCCGGCCGGCCACCACTGCGCCAGGGGGGTGTGGACGTACGTCGCCCCATAGTAGTCCTGCCCGTGCAGTAGCATGCCGGTGGCGAGCTCGATTTGCAGCGGGCTGTCGTGGATGGCGCTCCAGGGCTTGTGCGCGTGCCGGTAGTCGATCGCCGTCACCGTCGGGAGTACCACGACGAGGCCGATCAGCGCGAGCGCGATGGCCAGCTGGACGCGAAAGGCGCGCCTGCTGTACTCGCCCGTCCCCGTCCCCGTTCCCGTTCCGTCGCGGCACAACGTGGCCACGAGCCAGTAGAGCCCGAGCAAGAGGGTAGCCAGGACGGCGATCGCCGTGGCCGAGGCGTTGGCGGGGTGGACGAGCGCGCCCAACAGGCTCAACGAGAGGATCACCGCGTCGAGCGGCACGGCCGTGCGCCCGACTCCCTCGCCACCCGCCGGTCTCCGCGCTATCGTGCCGATCATGTGTCCGGCGCCCCGTCGTCCCTACACGGCGTAGGGGCCGCGCCTCCGCCCATTTTTCCCATTGTGACCCTCCAATAGGACCAGTATGGTGGGCGGAGATGGAGCGCTCAATGGGAAAAGTGGGTACGCGATGGCGATGATGGCGAGGGGCGCTGGCCGGCGGCGGCATGTCGCCCTGCTGGCGCTCGTGCTGCTCCTCGTCGCGCCGCCTGCCCTGGTGGCCGAGGCGCAGCTTGTCGGCGTGGGGCCGCGCTCCGAGGTCCCGCCGGCGCTCGACCTGTTCCTGTCGTCGGTGCGCAGGGTGACGCCGCCGGCGGCGCGTCTGCTGGTGGTGGGCGAGCCGCCCGTCCTCGTGTTCGAGCGGCCGGTCTTCGCCCTCTATCCGCGCAGGGTGTACAGCGCGGTCGACACCAGCTACCTGCGCGCGCACCGGGCGCGCGCGTTCTCATGGCCGGGGTTGGCGCGGTTGGCGCGCCAGGACGGCGCCCACTACATCCTGGTGTGGGCGCCACGCTCCGCTCCCCGCGGCCCGCTCCCCAGCCGCGTGCTGCTGCGCCAGGGCGCCGGGACGCTGGTGGGGGTCAATCCTTAATGGGTCAATCCTTGACGGAAAGAGACGCCGCTTGTGGTGGCGGCCGCCGGTGGCCTGACCTTTCAGGGCCGGACGGTGAGTTATGACGCCTGCTCGTTCATACCCATCTCAGGGCGCGTGGTCGCCCTGCGAGGCGATCGGGCTCGCCGCGACGCTGGGCGTGGCGCTCTACACGTCCGGCGTCTTCGCGCTCTATCTATGCGGCCTGTCCGGCGGGGACGCGGCCTTCCTGGCCCTTCCGCCGGCCCTGTGCGTCCTCCTGCTCGGCGGCAGGGCGTTGCGGACGGCGCGGCGCGGCGAGGCGGCGCCGGACGGCGGCGGGCCGCGCGCCGCGATCGTGGCCGGGTCGCTCGTCATGGTAGCGCAGGTCGCCTTCGCCGCGTACGGGGCCGTGCGCGCGCCGTTCGGCTCGTGGGACGCCTGGTCGTTCTGGGCGCTCAAAGCGCGCATGTTCGCCGCCGGCGGCCCGCTCCCCGGCTACTTCCACGACCCGGTCACCGTCTACACGCATCCGGACTACCCGCTCAACCTGCCCCTGGCCGAGGCAGCCTTCCTGCGCGTCCCCGGGCCGATCGGCGTCGTCACAGCCGGCCTGGTGGGCGTGGCCCTTTTCGCGGGGCTGCTACTCTTGTTCTACCACGGCCTGCGGCGTCTGTACGGTCGCGTCACGGCCGCGCTCGGCACGGCCATCCTCGCGCTCGTCCCCGCGCTGCCCCTGCAAGCGGCCGGCGGCGACGCGGACGCGCCCGTGGCCGCGTATGCAGGCGCCGCCGCGCTCTACCTTCTGTTGTGGTGGCGGAAGCGCCGGGTGGCCGACGCGCTCCTGGCCGGCTTGCTGGCGGGCGGGGCCGCGTGGACCAAGCGCGAAGGTCTGCCGATCGCCGTGCTCGTGCTGCTGGCGCTCGCCGCGGGCGAAGCCGTCGCGCGCGACCGGCCCGCGCGGGGACGCATAGGAGCCGTCGCCGGCGCGACGCTGGCCGGCGCGCTCGTGTCGGCGCCGTGGCTCACCTTCGTCGCGTGGGCCCATCCAATCGGGACCGACTTCCTGCCGCTCACCCCGGCCGTCCTGCTGTCCAACGCCGGGCGCGCGCCGCACATCACGCTGCGTTTTCTGCTCGAAACCTGCGTCATCGGCAATTGGAGCCTCTTGTGGGTCCTGCTCGCCGCCATCCTGGTCATGGCGGCGCTCTCGCGCCGGCTATCGGCGCAGGCGTGCGGCCTACTGCTGCTTCTGGCCGCGCAGTTCGGCGTGTACGCCTCGGTCTACCTGTTCTCCGGCTGGGCCTCGTACACCCTGCACATCCAGGCGTCGATCGATCGCCTATACGCGCAGGCTGTCCCGTTGGCGGTGCTGGCGCTGGTCGAGGCTACGCAGGGGCTCCCTTTTAGGGGTAGGTTTTTCACGAAGGAGGGAGGCGCCGAGGGCACAGCCCTCCGAGATACCCCTCGTGCGGAGGGGTGGGTAGCGTCGCTGCCCACCCCTCCGCACAAAAGCCCCACTCCTGTAAGGCAGGGACTCCGGGGGCGCGCGCTGGAGATTCACGAGCCGACCGTTTAGCGCGCCGTGCGAGGCGGCGGCGCGCTAAACGGTCGGCGAAGACGACACTGATTAACAGAAGAGGAGTCCCCGCGCTGCGGCGTGACCAGCGGCCATGAAAAGGGCGGATCGCGACGCAGTCGACGGGGGCTATTTTCAGGGGAGAAAGGACGGCGATGGCAAAGGCAAGGGCAAGGGCGATGGATCGACAGGGGCGGCGAGGGGGGCTCATGCTGCTCGCGATGGCGACGATCGCGCTCCCGGTCGCGGCCGGCGTGGCGCCGACGCCGCCTACCCCCCCCGCCGCCCCGCCGGCGCTCGATCTCTTCCTGGACTCCGTCCGCCGGGCCACGCCTCCCACCGCGCGCATCCTGGCGGCGGGCGCGCCACCCGGACTCGTGTTCTACCGCGCGACCGCCGCGCTCTACCCGCGGCGCATCTACAGCGCCTCGCCCACGGATTTCGCCCATGCCCGGATCACGCCGTCCGCGCGCTGGCCCGGCCTGCTGCGCCTTGCGCGCCGTGATAGGGCGCGCTACGTGCTCGTGTGGTCGTTGCCTTCACATCTTGGCCCTCAGCCCGTGGCGCGCGCGCGCAAGGCCGTGGGGACGCTCGTGGAGGTGCGGCCGTGAGCCTTTTGGCGCGCGCTATAGGTAGGGGCGCCGAGGCGCTCGGCCTGGCATGGGCGCTGGGAATGGCCCTGTTCACCGCCCTGTCCTTCGTGCTGTACGTGGCCGGCGCTCCGGACGGGACGGCCGTCGTCGCGGCATTCGTAGCCGCGCTGTCCGGCGCATTAGTTGCTGTGCGCGCGGTGTGGGCGTCGCGACGAGGCGATGCGCGCGCGGACGTAGGCGCGCCCGCGGGACGCCCGTTTATCGCCATCGTCGCACTTGCCCTGGCGGGGGGACGCGTCGCGCTGGCGGTGGCGCAGGCCGGACGGACGCCCTTCGCGGCCTACGACGCGTGGTCTTTCTGGGCCTTGAAAGCGCGCATGTTCGCGCTGGGCGGGCCGCGTCCCGGCTACTTCCGCGACCCCCTCACGCTGCATACCCACCCGGACTACCCGCTCAACCTGCCGCTGGCCGAGGCCCTGTTCCTGCGCCTGCCCGGCGCGCTCGGCGTCACCCTCGCCGCCTCGATCGGGCCGGCCTGTCTCGCCGCCCTGCTGCTGCTGCTCTACGCCGGCCTGACGCGCCTCCATGGACCTACGACGGCCGCACTGGCGACGGGCGCCCTCTCGTTCGTCCCCGCGCTGGCCGCGCAGGCGGCGGGCGGCGACGCCGATGTGCCGCTCGCCATGTACGCCGGCGGATCGGCGCTCTACCTGCTCTTGTGGTGGCGACTGCGCCGCCCGGCCGACGCCCTGCTGATGGGTCTCCTCGCGGGCGGCGCGCTGTGGACCAAGAAGGAGGGCCTGCCCGTGGCCGCGCTGCTCCTCACGGCCTACCTCACAGGGGAAGCCCTGCGGGCGGGCGGCCCTTCTGGTGGACACACGGTGTCCTCGCGCGAAAAGGGGGCGTGCGCCGCATGGGGTCCGCTGGGGGTCCTCGCGACCTCGGCCGTTTTCCCGTTGCCGTGGCTGCTCTTCTGCCGCGCTGTCCGCCCGCTCGGCCGCGACTTCTTGCCGCTTACGCCGTCCGTGTTCCTGGCGCACATCGACCGGTTGCCGCACATTCTGGCGTTGTTCGCGCTGCAGACCCTGGACTTCGCCAACTGGAGCCTGCTGTGGGTCCTCCTGGCGGTCGCGCTCCCGCTCGCCGCGCGGCGGTTCCCGCCGCCCGGACGCGGCCTGCTGCTCCTGCTACTGGGCCAAATCGGCGTGTACGCGCTCTCCTTCGTCTTCTCGGACTGGCAGCCGTACACAGCGCACGTGCAAACGTCCCTCGATCGCCTGCTCGTGCAGGCGACGCCGCTGGCGCTGCTGCTCCTCGTCGAATCCATCCATGCGCTCGGAGCGATTGGAGGCCGGAGAGCGCTGGCCGAGGAGCGCGCCGGTTTGCTCACGCACGAGGCCGCGGCGTGAGCGGCGAGATCGAGAGGAGTCACCCATGGCGCTAGTCTCGGTGGAGGGTTTGCCGGCGCGGCGACCGCGGGCAGGCGCGTTGCGTCCCTTGCGCCTGCCGCCTGGTGTGGGGTATGCGCTCGCCCTGGCCGTCTGCATGCGCGTGGCGCTCTCAGTGATCGCGGCCTGGGCGCTCTCCATGCATCCGCCGCGGGAGCCGGACGTCATACAGGCGCAATATCTTGGGCAGACGCCCCTGCACGATCTCCTGCTGGCCCCCTGGCAGCGATTCGCCATCGTAACCGTCATGACGCCGCCCGGCGATGTCTCCTATCTGCGCGTCCTCCACATGAACCAATGCTCTCCCCAGGCGCGGCGTGTTGGCATAGATGTTGCGCCGTTTGGCGCAGCCCCTTACCGACGGATGTCCTAACGCAATGGATCGTGAGGTATGGCATGGAAGAGAGCAAGGGTATCACGGTCGAGAAGAGCGTGACGGTCAACAGGCCGGTGGCCGAGGTCTACGCGTTCTGGCGCGATTTCGCGAACCTGCCGCGCTTCATGGAGCACCTGGACTCCGTCACCGTGGGCGACGACGGGCGCTCGCACTGGGTGGCCAAAGCGCCGCTCGGGCAGCGCGTGGAGTGGGATGCCGAGGTCATCAACGAGATGCGGGATAAGATGATCGCCTGGCGCTCCGTCGGCGAGACGGCCACCCCGAACGCGGGCTACGTGCACTTCGAGCAAGAGCCCGCCGGCCGCGGCACGGTCGTGAAGGTCGCGCTCGAGTATAGCCCCCCCGGGGGCGTCGTCGGCGCGGCGGTCGCCAAGGTGTTGCGCGAGGAGCCGAGCCAGCAGGTGGGCGAGGACCTGCGCCGCTTCAAGGACATTATGGAGGCGGGCGAGGCGCCGTCGACCGAGGGCCAGCCGTCCGGCCGCGCGCCCGTGGGCGACGAGTATCTCAAGCGCCAACAGAAGTCTCTCGACAAGATCGACGCCGACGCGGCTGACGACACGGTGACCGAGTCCTCCGAGGAGTCGTTCCCGGCCAGCGATCCACCCTCGTGGAGTTCGGCGCCTCAATCCAGCGGCTAAATGCGTCCAACGAGTTTGTGCAGGATGGGATGCCGTCCCCCCGGCGCGACCGCCGTCGCCGTGCGCTGCCAGCGGGGATTCTCTGGGGAGGCCGTCGCAGGCCCCTCTCTCTCGCGAAAATCTTCTGGAAGCGTGTAGCCCTTGGCGATTAGCTGCCGGCCACCGGGGAGACAGCGTACGAAGGGTTCCTGGCAGCGCCTCTACAACGACCACGACAAACACGATGCCCCGAAGCTAATTGCTAAATGCCAATAGCCCCATAGCCCAGAAAGGACTACGATGCGAGCGCTCTGTTGGAACGGTAGGAAAGACGTGCGGGTCGAGACTGTGCCCGACCCGACCATCATCAACCCGCGCGATGCTATCGTCAAGGTGTCGTCGACGGCTATCTGTGGCTCGGACCTGCACCTGTACGACGGCTATATCCCCACGATGGAGAAGGGCGATATCCTTGGCCACGAGTTCATGGGCGAGGTCGTCGAGGTCGGGTCAGGCAACACGGCCCTCAAAACCGGCGACCGCATCGTGGTCCCGTTCACGATCGCCTGCGGCGAGTGCTTCTTCTGCCAGCGGCAGATGTTCGCCCTATGCGACAACTCTAACCCCAACGCCAAGCTGGCCGAGACGCTCTACGGGTACTCGCCGTCGGGTCTCTTCGGCTACTCGCACCTGCTCGGCGGCTACGCCGGCGGCCAGGCCGAGTACGTGCGCGTCCCCTACGCCGATGTCGGCCACGTCAAGATCCCCGCGCACCTGACCGACGAGCAGGTACTGTTCTTGACTGACAACTTCCCCACGGGCTATCAGGCCGCCGAGAACTGCAACATCCAGCCGGGCGACACCGTGGCGGTCTGGGGCCTGGGCTCGGTCGGGCAATTCGCCGTCAGGAGCGCCTACCTGCTCGGGGCCGAGCGCGTCATCGGCATCGACGAGGCGCCGGAACGCCTCAAGATGGCCCGGGATGGTAAGGCAGAGACGATCGATTTCTCCAAGGAGCACGTGCTGGAGCGCCTCAAGGAGATGACCGGCAACAGGGGTCCCGACGCGTGCATCGACGCCGTGGGCCTGGAGGCGCACGGCCACTCGATCGATGCCGTGTACGACCGCGTCAAGGCGGCCACGCGCGTGCTGGAGACGGACCGCTCGCACGCGCTACGCGAGGCGATCATGGCCTGCCGCAAGGGCGGCACGCTCTCCATCCCCGGCGTCTACGGGGGACTACTCGACAAAATGCCCTTCGGCGCCGCTTTCAACAAGGGGCTCACCTTCAAAATGGGCCAGACGCACGACACCAAGTATCTGCGCCCGTTGCTCCAGCGCATCGAGGAGGGCCAGATCGACCCTTCGTTCGTGATCACGCACCGCATGAGCCTCGACGAGGCGCCCGGCGCCTACAAGAAGTTCGGCAAGCACGAGGACGGCTACATCAAGGTGGTGCTCAAGCCGTGACGACGCGCTACCTGCCCAAGGAGGCGTGGGAAGAACTCACGTCGGGGCGGCGCCGCGCGACGAACAGGAAGAAGGTCGAAGGGCTCGCGGCACGGCGAGCGGTTCGCGCCCAACATCGGCCCCGCGCGCGAGGCCCGTAAGCACGCGACCGAAGGAGAATAATACCGGCCGCGGGCCTCGCGCGTGTCGCCCTCACGCTTGGGGTGAGCCTGGCCTAGCTGCGCGGCGTGGTCCCGTCGTTGCCCCTGTCCTACGCCCCCGCCCTGCTCGTCGCCACTAACGGAGCCTTCTTCGACCCGGCCCGAGCCGCCGCCGCGCCGGCGATACTGCTCGCCGATCGCCTCCTGTAGCAGGTATCGCTCGATTTGCTAAGATTATGGCAACGAGAAGAGACGGGGTCGGCGCGCCGCCGTACGTCGCCATACCTCCTCTGGATACCGCTGTAAGGGCGCTCGTCGAGAGCCGTGGCCCGCATCGGTTAGTGGAAGGATCCACGTCAATGTCCCGCACGCCGTCCGACCATTCGCAGTACGACGTCGTCGTGCTGGGCAGCGGCCCCGCGGGCCAGCGCGCCGCGATCGCCTCGGTCAAGTCCGGCCGCCGCACGCTCATGATCGAGAAGCGTTCCGTCGTCGGCGGCGCCTGCATCAACACCGGCACCATCCCCAGCAAGGCGTTCCGCGAGGCGGTGGTCTACCTATCCGGCTACCGCGAGCACTCCATCTACGGCGAGAGCTACGCCGTCAAGCGCGCGATCACCATGGACGACCTCAACGCGCGCGCCTCCTACGTCATCAAGTGCGAGCGCGACGTGATCCAGGCGCAGGCGTACCGCAACGGCATCGACATGGTCTACGGCGCCGCCTCCTTCGCCGACCCTCACACGGTCGTAATCGCGCTCGCCGACGGCGACGGCACGCGCACCGTTTCGGCCGAGACGATCGTGATCGCGACCGGCAGCGAGGTGGCGCAGGTGGGGGACATCGCGTTCGACGGCGAGCACATCCTGAACTCCGACTCGATCCTGACCATGAGCGACATCCCCAGGACGCTGACCGTCGTCGGCGCGGGCGTGATCGGCTGCGAGTACGCGAGCATGTTCGCCGCGCTGGGCACGCGCGTCACCCTGGTCGATGCGCGAGACGACCTGTTGCCGTTCGTGGACCGCGAGATCGCCGACGAGTTGGCGCACCATCTGCGGTCGCAGTGGGTCACCTTGTGGTTAGGCGAGGAGTTGAAGAGCTGCGCCGTGCTGCCCGACGGCCACGTGAAGACGGTCCTCGCGTCGGGCAAGGTCATCGTCACAGAGAAGACCCTGCACGCCATCGGCCGGCAGGGCGCGACGGGGGACCTCAACCTCGGTGCGGCGGGGCTGGAGGCCGACAAGCGCGGCAAGCTGACGGTCAACGAGCACTACCAGACCGCCGTCCCGCACATCTACGCCGCCGGCGACGTGGTGGGCTTCCCCGCGCTCGCCTCCACCGCAATGGTCCAGGGGCGTATCGCGGCCAGCCACGCCGCGCACGTCCGGTTCAACGTCATGCCCGACGTGTTTCCGTACGGGATCTACTCGGTGCCGGAGATCAGCATGGTAGGCAAGACCGAGGAGGAACTGACGCACGCCAACGTCCCCTATGAGGTCGGTAAGGCGTACTACCGGCACGTGGCGCGCGGGCAAATCATCGGCGACAGCGTGGGCATGCTCAAGCTTGTCTTCTGCCCGACGACGCATAAAATCTACGGCGTGCACATCATCGGCGAGAACGCCTCGGAGCTGGTGCACACGGGCCAGGCCGTCATGGCCCTGGGCGGGACCGTCGACTACTTCGTCGACGCGGTCGTGAACTACCCGACCCTGAGCGAACTGTACAAGATCGCCGCGCACAACGGGCTGAATCGCGTCGCCGGCGAGTCCGCTGGCGCATCGGGCGACCTCCCTGCCGCGGACCTTGCCGCCCTGGCGCAGGAAAAGGTGGCGGCCACGCCGGTCGGAGCGACCGAGGAGGCCGCGCCGGAGTTGGTGGGCGCGGCATCGGCAGCGGCTCCGGCCTCGGGCGGGGGCGCGGGGGGCAAGAACGGCAAGAAGGCCGGGTAAGGCGCGTGCTGTAGGTCTGCCCTTGGAGGACGGGCGGCCCTTCCGTTCACACCGCGCGTATCACGCTCGCGCGCACTATACTGGTAGTAGCGTCGTGGCTGGTAGTAGCGTTGTGGGAGTGGTCTGCACACCAGCCTTCCCTTTCCGAACAGTCATCTGGTTACCATACCCTGACCCTGGGAGGTACCGTGCCCGCTTCGCAAGACACTGGTGGCTATCGGCGCGTCTTGGTGGCGCTGGATGGCTCGCCCGCCGCCGAGGAAGCCCTGCCGCAGGCCCTGGCCCAAGCGCACGCCTTTGCAGCAGAGTTGCTGCTGCTGCGCGTCGTGCCCACCTTGCTGCCCCGCGAACCGGCTGCGCGCGACGCTGGGGTTACGCCAGTCGACGTGGAGGATGACCCGCGGGACGAGAACCCCGAGGAGCGGGCGGCGCGACTCTACCTGACCGCGGTGGCCGAGAATATGCGCGGCTACGACGTGACGGTGACCGCGCGCGTCGCGCGCGGGCCGGTCGCGGCCACCATCTTGCAAGAGGCGCAGGACACGCACGCGGACGTGATCGTGCTGACCACACACGGCTCCAGCCTGATCCCCCGGTTGCTGGTCGGCGCGGTCACCACTCAGGTGGCTGCCCGCGCTCCCTGCCCGGTGCTGCTGGTGCGCCCGATCGCGGACGCCGCCGCCGTCGAGGAAGACCGGGTGCGTAGCTTCGACGACGACGCCGCGCACTACGGCCCGCTGGCGCAACGGCCGCTGGGGGTGCGCACGGTCGAGTTGGAACGCATCGTGGGCAGCGTCGGCCGCGCCCGCGAGCTCGGACCCGATTTCCTCTCGCGCCGGGCCCCGAAGGGCGACACGCGGCACAATGGCATCCTCAGGGCCATGCAGCGGGGTGAGATTATGCCCCCCGTCGAGCTGTACAAGCTCGGCTACGACTACTACGTGCTCGACGGCAATCACCGTGTAGCCGCGGCGAAGGCGCTGGATCAGCGGGAAATCGATGCGACCGTCACCGAATTCCTGTCCATCGACGACGCCGACGCCCACCGCGTCTACCTGGAGCGGCGCGCCTTCGAGCGCGACACGGGTCTCGCGCAGCTCGGCGCCACGCGTCCCGGCCACTATCCGCGCCTGCAGCGCCTGATCGAGGACTTCGCCGGGACAGAGGGCATGACCGACCTGAAAGAGGCGGCCCAACGCTGGTACACGCGCGTTTATCGTCCCTTCGCCGCCCGGCTGCGCGCGGCGCGGCTCACGCGCCTGTTCCCCGGCGAGCGCACGGCCGACCTCTTCGTGCACCTGGCCGACCTGCGCGAGGCCGAGGAGCGGCGCCAGGGTCGCCCTGTCTCGCGCGAGGAGGCGCTGGAGCGCATGCTGTCCCGCTATCGTAGCCTCAACCCCCGGCGGCGGAGCCGTCGTCGTCTTCCCCGCCCTCGCCTGCCGCGCATCCTGGGTGGTGGCACGGAAACGGACGCCGGCGCGTCCCTGTCAGGCAGCGCATGACCCCCTCCGAGTAGCCGTCGCGCCTGCCGCTGCGGCCACGGCGACGAGCGAAAGGATCGGCATCGAGCTCTCTGAGTGGCAGCTTACGCGGGCGCGCGTCCCGCGCCCCGCGCCGAGGTAGCGGCGGAAGAAGACGACGACGCCACGAGGGAGGAGTACCTTGACGAAGCAATACCACATCGCGCTGGAGCGGGGCGAGGTCGGGCGCTACGTGCTGCTGCCCGGCGACCCGGGGCGCAGCGCCAAGATCGCCGCCTACTTCGACGACGCCCGCGAGGTGGCGTCGAACCGCGAGTACGTGACGTACACGGGCACGCTGCTCGACGAGCCGGTCTCGGTGATCTCGACCGGCATCGGCGCCCCCTCCACGGCCATCGCCGTGGAGGAGCTCGCCGCCGTCGGCGCGGACACTCTCGTGCGCGTGGGCACGGCCGGCGCGATCCAGGCCCACCTGCGCAGCGGGTCGCTCGTCGTGGCGCAGGGGGCGGTGCGCGACGAGGGCACGACCCCCCACTACATCCCCCTCTCCTACCCCGCCGTCGCCGACCGCGTCGTCGTCGACATTTTATGTCAAGCTAGCGCGCGGTTGGAACAGGAGACGCACGTGGGCATCGTACGCAGCACCGACGCCCTCTACGCCGACCTCAACCCCGCCTCGATGCCGCTGCAGGCCCTGTACGGCGAGCGGCCGGACGCCATGTGGGCGCGCGGCAACGTGCTGTGCGCCGAGATGGAGGCGGCCGCGCTCTTCGTGGTCTCGAGCATCCGCGGCCTGCGCGCCGGCTGCGTGCTCCTCGTCGTCAACGCGACCGGCGAGGGCGAGATCGTGTCCGGCCCGCCCGCGCTCGACGGGCTCATCGGGACAGCGGTCGAGGCGCTGCGCCAGCTCATCCGGCGCGACCGTGGCGAGGTAGTGGCCGGCTAGAGTTGTCCTCTAGGCGCTGGCCACGCGCGACAAGAAACACGCAAAGAGGCCGCCGTGGGGGCACAGCCCAAAACCCCCGCGACGACCTCATACTCCTTGTATCGGCTATAATCTAGTTGTCCTTTAGCGCCTCCGCGCATCCTCCACTCCTCAACGCACCCCCTTGCGCCTCCGCCGCCCCGGGCTCACCCCGGAGGAGCGGCTGGACCTGGTATTCCTGCCGTTGATGAAACACGAGCGGCCCCGGCGCGAGATCGTGGTGGAGACAGTGTCGCTGGCGCGCCAGTTGCCCGAGCGACAACAACGCCCGAACCCTAGCCGCGGGTCCGCCGGCCTAGCGCGCCTCCGGGGGAACCTGGGGAGATGCCTCCCCCCAGACCCCCGCCAACGACGCGGCGTACGAGCAGACGAGCGCGGCCCCCCGACAAGGCACAGACCCTGCCGCTATCACTGATAAGGGCGCGGCCGGCCGGCCGCGCCCTGCTATAATCCATAGATAGTGTGAACGCGGACCCACGGTCCACTGTGCCCGCGTTTTTGGTGTTACTCCCTACTTATACCAGTACCTATGACGACTGTGACTGCTACTCTCGCTCTTACTCTCTCCACCGCGGCCCTACGCCGGCTCGACGATGCCTTCCGCGCCGCCGGCAAGAGCCTCTATCTGGTGGGCGGCTCCGTGCGCGACGAGCTGCTCGGCCGCCCGGTCACCGACTACGACTTCACGACCGACGCGCGCCCGGACGAGATCCGCCGCCTGCTGGCCGCGGCGCGGCCGGAGAACGTCTACGCCGTCGGCGAGAAGTTCGGCACTATCTGCGCGACGCTGGAGGGGCATACGGTGCAGGTCACGTCCTATCGCGGCGAGCAGTACAACCCCAAGTCGCGCAAGCCGGAGGTGACCTTCGGGGTCTCGCTGGAGGACGACCTGGCGCGGCGCGACTTCACCGTCAATGCGATGGCGCGCAACCTGCGCGACGGCCCCCTCGCCGATCCTTTCGACGGGCGGGCGGACCTGGAGGCGGGCCTGATCCGCGCCGTGCGCGACCCCGCCGAGCGCTTCGCCGAGGACCCGCTGCGCATGCTGCGCGCGGTGCGCTTCGCCACCACGCTCACCTTCGAGATCGAGCCCCTCACGATGGCCGCCATCGAAGAACAGGCGGCCGAGCTCGAGAACATTAGCCGCGAGCGCGTGGCCGAGGAGATGAACAAGATCCTGCTGTCCGCGCAGCCCGCGCGCGGGCTGCGCCTGTTGGTGGAGTTCAATCTGATGCGCCACATCATCCCCGAGGCCCTGCCGATGGTGGAGATGAGGCGCTCGGGCGAGCGCCGCCACAAGGACGTGTGGTCGCACGTGCTACAGGTCGTCGACAAGTCGCCCGCCACGCTCGAACTGCGCTGGGCCGCCTTGCTGCACGACATCGCCAAGCCGGAGACCTTCTCGTACAAGGACGGGCAGGTGCACTTCTTCGGCCACGAAGTGGTGGGGGCGCGCCGCGCGCACGAGATCCTGACGCGCCTGCACTTCGACCGCGCTACGGTCGAGCGCGTTTCCGCGCTCGTGGCCAGGCACATGCGCATCAATACCTACAGCGACTGGAGCGACGGCGCGGTGCGCCGTTTCATGCGCGAGGCGGGCGAGCAGCTCGGCGACCTCTTCGCGCTCTCGCGCGCCGACATCACCAGCCACCGCTTCGAGCGCGTGCAGGCCGTGATGACCAACGTGGACCGCCTGGAGGGGCGCGTGCGCGAACTGGAGGAGCAGGCCGAGATCGCCAAGATGCGCTCGCCGCTCGACGGCCACGAGTTGATGCTTTTGTTCGGGCGGCGGCCCGGCCCCTGGCTCGGCAAGGTCAAGAACTATCTGCTCGACCTCGTGCTCGACGGCGTTCTGGATCAGGACGACAAGGCGGAGGGCGAGCGCGTGGCCCATGCCTATATGGCGGAGCACCCGGAGCTATGACCTCCGGCAGGAATGTCGCGGAGGGCGCGCCGCCGCTGGCGACGACACTCGATCTGGTGCGGCGCGTCGTCGCGCTCGAGCGCAAGCAAGGCTACCAGAACCGGGCGGCCACCGGCGGCCTGCACCACTACTTCCACCACCAGTTCGACCGGCACACGCTCGACGAGCGCACCGCCCCCCTCGTGGAGGGGCTGCTGCGCGACCTCAAGCGCTACGAGGGCATGGGCACGGTGGCCGAGCGCCACAGCCAGACCGAGATCGTGCTGCGCCGCCTCGACGACCCGGCCTGGACCACGGCCACACCGGCCCCGCGCGACACCGCCGTCGGCCCGGTCAGCCCCGACCACAGGGGCGACGCGGAGGGCATGGCGCGGGTGCGATCAAAAAGTGCGGCCCCTGCTCGGGAAGGGCCTACGACTGCCCTCCCCGCTGCGCGTGGGCCCGGATGGCAGCGTACGGGCGCCGCGGCGCCGGGACCGGGACCGGGACAGACGCCCGCGCTCCTAGTCGAGCGACCGCAGTCGCAGGCCCTGCCCCCGAAGGGCGCCGAGGCCGTCCCCCGCGCCGAGAGCCTCGATCAGCCCCTCAACGCGGCGCTCAAGATCCGCTCCCAGGAGTGGGAGAAGCTGGAGCGGCTCGGCGTGCGCACCGTGGAGGACGCCCTCTACTATCTGCCGCGCGACCACTACGACTGCCGCAACCCCGTGCCGCTCAATAAGCTGCGCCTGGGCATGGCCACGACGATCGTGGGCGCGCTGCAAGCGGTCAACATGCGCAAGACGGCGCGCAACCACACCATCGTGGAGGCTAAAATCGCCGACGGCACGGCCGTGGTGCGCGTCGGCTGGTTCAACCAGCAGCACGTGGCGCGCGTGCTGCGCCCCCATGTGGGCCAGCGCATCGCGGTCAGTGGGCACACCGAACTCTACAACGGCGCCCTGCAGTTCGTGCCGCGCGACTACGAGTTCCCCGACGAGGACGACGCCATCCACACGGCCGGGCTCGTGCCGGTCTACCCGCTCACCGAGGGGCTGACGCAGCGCTGGCTGCGCGGCGCGATCAGGCGCGCCCTCGACGCGGCGCTGCATCTCGTCGAGGACCCCTTGCCGGACCCCCTGCGCCGAGACTACGACCTGCCGCCGCTCGCCGAGGCCCTGCGCGCCTACCACCTGCCCGCGGACGAGCTGGAGAAAGAGGCGGCGCGACGCCGCCTAGCCTTCGACGAGCTCCTGTGCGTCGGCATCGGCATGCTGCGGCGCAAGCGCGACTGGCAGGGGGGGGCGCCCGCGCGGGCCATCCTGCACGAGGCGGACACGCTGGAGCGATTTGAGGACGAGCTGCCGTTCAGGCTCACCGGGGCGCAGCGCCGCGTGCTGCGCGCCATCCTGTCCGACATGGCCCGGACCGTCCCGATGAGCCGCCTCTTGCAGGGTGACGTCGGCTCCGGCAAGACGGTCGTGGCGGCGGCCGCGCTGCTGGCGGCGGCGCGGGCCGGGCTGCAGGGCGCCATCATGGCGCCGACCGAGATCCTGGCCGAGCAGCACGCCCGCTCCCTCGCGGGGGTCCTCGCGCCGTTCGGCGTCGAGGTGGCCCTTCTGACCGGGTCCATCAAGGGGGCGGAGCGCAAGCGAGTCTACGCGGGCGCGGCCAGCGGCGCTATCCCCGTCTTGGTGGGGACGCACGCCCTGATCCAGGAGGGCGTCCTCTTCGACCGGCTGGCCCTCGCCGTGGTGGACGAGCAGCACCGCTTCGGCGTGGCGCAGCGCGCCCTGCTGCGCCAGAAAGGCTACAATCCGCACGTGCTGGCCATGACGGCCACGCCAATCCCGCGGACGCTCTCGCTGACGCTCTACGGCGATCTCGACGTGTCGGTCATCGACGAGCGCCCGCCGGGCCGCCAGCCCATCGAAACCTCGTGGGTCCCCTCCGACGCCACGGCCTACCGCCTCGTGCGCGAGCAGGTGGCGGCGGGCCGCCAGGCCTACGTCGTCTGCCCCCTCGTGGAAGAGAGCGACAAGTCGGAGGCGCGCGCGGCCGTGGCCGAGCAGAAGCGGCTGCAGCGCGACGTGTTCCCCGACCTGCATGTCGGCCTGCTGCACGGCAAGATGAAGGGGACCGAGAAAGAATCCATCCTCAAGAGCTTCCGCGACGGCGAGATCCAGGTGCTCGTCGCCACCTCGGTGGTCGAGGTGGGCATCGACGTGCCGAACGCCACGGTGATGGTGGTGCAGGAGGCCAACCGTTTCGGCCTGGCGCAGTTGCACCAGTTCCGCGGGCGCGTCGGGCGCGGGACCGAGCGATCCTACTGCGTCCTGCTGGCCGAGGGCGCCTCGGCCGTGGGCCAGCAGCGCTTGCAGGCCATCGCGTCGACCGACGATGGTTTCAAGCTGGCCGAGGAGGACCTGCGCCTGCGCGGGCCGGGCGAGTTCTGGGGCAAGCGTCAGAGCGGCGTGCCCGAGCTCACCGTGGCGGGCGTGGGGGACGCGCGTGCGATCGAGGAGGCGCGCGGGGCCGCCGAGCGCGTCGTCGCCTCCGACCCGGACCTCGCGGCCCCCGAGCACCAACTCCTGGCCGCGCGCGTGGCGCGCTTCTGGGGCCGCGGCAGCGAGAGAAGCTAGTGCGCGTCATAGCCGGTGTCGCGCGCGGCTTCCCGCTCAAAGGGCCGCCGGGGCCGGACACGCGCGCCACCTCCGACAAGGTGCGCGGCGCCATCTTCGACGCGCTGGCGCCATACATCGAGGACGCGCGCGTGCTCGACCTTTACGCCGGCACGGGCGCGCTGGGCATCGAGGCTCTGAGCCGCGGCGCCGCCGCGTGCCTGTTCGTGGAAAAGGCATCGGCGGCCTGCCGCGTGATCGAGGCCAACCTGCGCGTGACGAAGCTCGCGGACGGCGCCGCGGTGTGGTACGGCACGGTCGAGAAGGCGCTGGACACGCTCGCTCCCCCCTCACCTGCTTCCCCTCTCCCCCCACCTTCCTCTCCCGCGTCAGGGAGAGGAAGGTGGGCAGGGTCTGTGCCTGGTCGAGCCGGCCACGCCCGTCTATCCGCACGCGTCGTGGTTGGCGGGGGTCTGGGGGGAGCCCTCTCCCCGGGTTCCCCCGGGGGGGCGGAGGGGGCGGAAGGAGAGAGAAGGGGAGAGAGGGCCGCCGTCGACTTGTCACAAGCCCAGGGGGAGTGGGGAGTGAGGGCCGCGTTCAACCCGCCGTATGATATAATTACCCTCGATCCTCCGTATCACGACTCCGGGATCGGGGATGTGCTCGAGCGCGTCGGCCGTCCCGGCTTGGTGGCGCAGGACGGTTTCGTCATACTCGAGCACGGGAAGCGCTGGGCTCCGCCCCCCCATCCCGGTGTCCTGCGCCTACGCCGCACGCGGCTCTACGGCGACACGGGGGTGACACTCTGGCAACGCGAGGAGGCGGAGGACTGATGCGCGCCGTCTTCCCGGCAAGCTTCGACCCTATCACGAACGGCCACCTCGACATCGCGACGCGGGCCAGCCGCCTGTGCGATGAGTTGATCCTGGCAGTCTACGACAAGCCAGCCAAGAACCTGCTCTTCTCCCTAGAGGAGCGCGTGGGTCTTGCGCGGGCCTCTACGGCGCACCTGCCCAATGTGCGCGTCGAGCCCTTCGGCGGCCTCATGGCGCGCTACGCGCAGAGCGTTGGCGCGGAGGTCGTGGTTCGCGGCCTGCGCTCGCCCGCCGACTTCGACGCGGAGCAGCAGCAGGCCACGGCGAACCGCCTGATGGCGCCCGAGATCGATACCATTTTCATGATGAGCGACAGCAAATACGCGTTCATCAGCTCGACCTTGATGAAACAGATCGCCCAACTCGGCGGCGACGTGACGGCCTTTGTGCCGCCGCCCGTCGTCGAGCGCCTGCATCAGCATGTATAGCGGCGACGCCATGGACATGACGGGGGAGGACCCTATAGACATCCTCCAGTTGCTCGACACTTTAGAGGACGCAATCACCGGTGGCTGGCCCGTCCCGGGGATGAAGCGGGCCATGGTCGACGTCGATAAGGCGACTGAGATTATCGCGTCGATCCGCGAGCATCTGCCCGCCGAAATCGAGAGCGCCCGCGAGATCGCGGCGGAGCGCGACCGCCTGATCGAGGAGGCCAACGCCGAGGCCGAGCACTTGGTGGAGGATGCGCACCGCCAGGCCGCCGAGATGGTGCAGCAGGAAGGTTTGTACAAAACGGCGGAGCGGCAGGCGCGCGCGCTGCTCGAGCAATCGACGGCTCAGGCCAGCAGGGTCCGCGCCGAGGCCGACGAGTACGCCGTGGAGAGCCTGCGCTCGCTCGAGATCCGCCTGGAGCAGACGCTCGCCACCGTGCAGAACGGCATCGCGACCCTGCAACAGCAGACGCGACTCACGCAGGACGAACCCTAACAATAGTAGTCGCCGGCAGCTAACAAAGGTACACCAGCGGCAGCTAACAAAGGTACACCAGCGGCAGCTAACAAAGGTACACCAGCGGCAGCTAACAAAGGTACACCAGCGGCAGCTAACA
>JAABUH010000556.1_pt1 | contig 52980 bp, 54 predicted proteins | sample 5559121 | NCBI WGS metagenome assembly JAABUH01 (sample SAMN10711871, study PRJNA513364) | rock metagenome | isolation source: Antarctica rocks | place: Antarctica: Victoria Land, Battleship Promontory nord | collected 2015-12-28 | reverse complement strand
TCTGTGATTATTTTCTTTGATTTCTGACGTTCATCATCAAATGCTAAGTCAATAACTCTATTTTGTAAGAAGCATTTTACTCAATTGATTAAATTGATCGATATTTTCAATTTAATCAATATTTTGACCAGCTGTTTCAACGTCACATGGTCAAAGACTTCTTTGACATCTAGAAGTAAACAGATAAGCGTGTTTCCTCGACTTTTCGCCATTTGCGCATCATGTACTAGGTTTAGTACTGCGTCTATAGCTGATTTTTGTTTTCTGCCTTTCATTTGATCAAAATTCAGCAGCTTATCATTAATTTCAGCTGTGTAAGACAGCTGCACTGCTATTATTTTTTCTGCTACTTTGTCTAAACAGTTTAGCAGCGTAATAATTCTGTATGTCTTCGAAATTGAATAATTCGACTTGTCTGGTTTTTTTAGAATAATTCTCGTGTCTTCGCGTCATATCTTCGAATGATAGTCATTTTCAATCAAATCTGAGTACACTAAATTGAAGATTTTCAATATAGTTTTGTACGCTCGCTGTATGATTGCGAATGACATATCGTTTGATTCAAGTGCTTTTCTGAGTGCTGAGAAGTTAATAGCGTGCTTGATTTTCTCTTCGATAACTCTTAATCACTGTATACTTTCGTTCAATAGTAATTCTTCATTGATTTGAATTTTCAAAGATGATAAGTACATTGCTTTCAGAAATGCTTCGCACTTTTCATTGAATTCAATCTTCAATTCTTTTTGCAAGTTTTGTATTGAGAGTAACTTTTCGATTAAACGTGATTTAGTGAACTTGTATGTCTGAAACATCTCTTTTTCTTTGACGTTGTTCAAAAAATTGGTTCAGAATTGATTTTTGATCAGCTTTATTGCATCATGGTACGAATTTCGCATTTGCACTATCTCTGCTCATGCGTCGTCATTTCTGCATCTTTTTCAGGTTCGCTTTTTTGACAACAACGTCTTTCGCATTTCGATGAGCTCATTGTTTCATCAGAGTTTTGATTTTGCGCATATTCACTGTTTAAATATGAATAATTTCACTGTATTCTTGATGCATTCAGTCAAATAAATGACTTTTGCTTCTAAACTCGTGATTCTTTGCATCTTGACAATCATTTTGTCTTTCGCCTTTTGCAAATGCTCATCAAAGTCTTTTCAGTTGACTTTTTGCAGATTGTATGACGCGTTCAACGAATTTTCGACCAACTTCACTTTTTTCGTAACTATTGTAAATAGAATTACTTCATGATCAAATTCTGTGTCTGCGTTCTCATCTATATGTCAATTCTTACGCATATTCTTTGATGCAAATGCTAAATCAAGTATCGAGCTTGACTGAATCAAATAGCTGTGATATGTGTCTATATCAGAAGTGTTAATCAGGTCGCACTTATGTAAATTTACTCAATTTATTAATGCTTTCGTTCTAATAGAGTTTGAAATTTTTGCGTTTTATCAGCTATGATGTGCATTAAAGTCTTTGACAATAATAACTTTTTGCTCAGAATTTAGCCTATCGAAAATATGTTGCATACGTTGCATGCAACATACATAAGACACGATCTCTATGCTGATTTCCCTCTTAGCAAGAAGTAGTTTCTCGCAGCAGATTCACAGTTCAAGACGAGCAAAATCTCTTACTGCTCAGATTTCGACAGTTTACTTCTTAAGCATGAGTCGCAGATGTTTCGTCAGCAATATGCATGCATATCACAGTCGATTTCTTCTTTAATCACATTGACATGCGTTACTGTTCTCTCAAGCTATACAGACGATGTCTTTGACTAAAGATTAACTTTATTATCAAGACATTTGAGAGTCAAAGCTCAGTGAAGAAATGAGATTCTTAAGATTGACAGTTATCGTCATTGTATATCACGTCTTGCAGACGCTTGCTTCGCTTGTAAGATGTGTAACTCATCTGTTTTATATTATCTGTAAAGATCTTTCTCATGCAAATCAATCATGTTTTGCAAAGATGTTCATATGCTACACTTTTAATCAAACAGCGTAGTTCAATCATTCTTTATTAATTCGCTTGTGTTTCTCTTCTTTTAATGAAGTCTTCTTATCAGCATATCATCTATGTATAGAATGTCTGTATCTGAACGTCTGTTAAACGATATTAATGAGATTCTTGAGTTTGCTCATGTTGAACTTAACAAGACTCGTGAGTTGCTTATGTCGTAGTAACAGACACGCAGTCTTAACAAGATTTATACGTAGTTAGCACGTAAATTTAAAGAATGTTCGTGATTCAAGTTCTTTCTGCTAATCACTCTCAACAGATCAAATGCAAGAATGTTTTATCTCAGTTCTTGTCATTATGATGATAAGATGCTGAATTGAATGATTTTCATAAGCGATTTTTCTTGTAGTTCTGCGTTCTATTTGACTTTCTCATCTGCATGCAGATTGCTTTTGTAGCATGCACATTGAGATTATCAAAGTCTGCATGATCGCGAAAACTCTGCATGCAATCAACGCACAGCACTTCATCATTACACAGCATCTCGATGTCATTCAAACTTTTGATAATCTTTAAACTCTACTGTAGTTAAACAGTAGATTCGTAGTCAGCATCATGTACAGATGAGTTTCATTACTGACTCATTACATCAACATGTTTTGCACATCTTGCAGCATTTCAATGCATTCTTTTGCTGCTGACATTTCTTCTTTCATAGCATCATTCTTGATGTATATGTCAAAGATTAACTTGTAATCATACATAACTTTAAAGAAACTACAGCTCAATAAAGAGTGCTTCGTCTGATGATACATAAACTCAACTACAAGTAAAAGCATAGCTCAGTTGTCTTGTCTTTCTGAATAATATACTTGTAGATAATGTTTCAGCATTTGATTCTGTCATTCTGTCTGATCATTTATTTGCAAATGAAAAATGATGCTTAGTCATCATTTCATCTTAACATAATAGCAAATCTCTGATCAGAACGCACTGATAAATAAACTATCTTTATCAATAACTATATCATTCAATATCTCATATTTTAAAGCAATCTTCTCAAAGAACAACTCTGTTAACTTTATAACAGTCAAAGTCTTCTTTGTAAACAAATAACGCGTCATCTTCATGTAGTAAGTGACTATCACAAGAATCGAGTTCTACATGACTTCTTTTTATTTACTAGATGACAGATTTGTTATGAAATTCATAGTGATTTCTTTTCATGAATCTGTGAGTTGAGATAATGATCTCAACTCATCATATGATAAATGACGTTTCATCTTTACTCTTTGACAAATGTCACAAGTATTTATATACTCTTTGACATTCTTGATCATACTTTTTCAGTAATATTTGCAATCTAATAGCTCATTGATGTTACGATTCTAGTCTTCGTCTATTCTTTCTAGTTCTGACCTGAGTTTCATTCTAATCAAGTCTAGTGAGCATTCAAGCTAGTAGTGATGTCATTGAGACTTTGCATCATATGTGTAAGACGTCAATTCTTTCAAGTCTAGCACAAAGCTGAGAAACACACATATAAAGAATTGAGTTCTTTTCTGTAAATACTTTTCTTTCTTAGCATTTATCTATTAGTTAAATGACATTCATATGACTCGCTTTATGCTGACTTCTAACAGTAAATAAATGCTAATCAACTACTCTGCTATCAACGTGTAGATGATATGAAATAATCTACTTCGTTTATTCAGAAAATTCGTAAGAAATTCTTTGAATTACTTTTACTCAAATTTATCAAATTACTCACTGAACTTTATCACAATCAATCATTACACACTTACATATCTATTTCTATCTTTATCTTAATTTCTCATCATGACACACGACTTCGAATCAGTCAAATCTCAAACGACTCGTCTGCTTAAAAGCATTGCAAATAAACAAATTTCTCTTCTTTCTTTCGATGCTTCAGCTGAATCTCAGAATGTCGCGATCTCATGAAACATCAAGATTGAAGAACAACTACGTCAGTGAGTTCTTGATCAGTTGAACAAGATCATCAAGATGTTAGATGAGCTAAGAAATCAATGAAACATGACTTTGAAATGCAATGAGCACTGAATCGTTCTACAAGTTGAACATATTCAGAGACTGAAACAGCTAAAGATCAATCGCACGACAATAAACATTCTAGAAGAAACTAACACTCGACTACAAGAGAAAATGTTGAAACTCAAAGAGAAACAGTCTCAATCTCGACAGTCTACTGAGTCTCGATCTACTACGAATCATTTATCTCAACAAAATATTGAGTCGCAAGCTTCTATCGAGAATCATACTTGATGAAAAACGTTCAAATCATTGTTTAAATCATTTGCAAATAATCATCATTGATTCTACAAATTTTCAAATTCATTTATATTCACTGATGAAGATGAATCGAGTTAAGAAGATTGAAGAAACAAGATGAACGACAAGCTGATTGTCAATGTCAATCAATTCAATGATGAGATCATCTGTATTGTTTACATGATGTCTAGATTAGAAGATGACGTTACGAAGCACATCTTCGCTCAACGTTGTTTTGATTCTTCAAATTCATTCACTTCGATCTACAAGCTATTCAATCATTTAAAAGAAATATACGATGAACTGAATAAGAATTGAAAGTCTCAACGCGAATACAACGTTCTGAAACAAGCAGACAAGTCTTTCAATGTTTTCTACTTCAACTTTATGAAGCTATTCAGCTATCATGATTATGATGATCGCACTCTGATGAACAATCTTCAGAATAAAATCAACAATCGCTTGCAGAACGCTCTATCAATCTGTTCAGAGAACTTTACTTCGCTCTCTCGTTTAAAGAAATTTCTTCAAGATGTGAATAATAAACAGCGAGTCAACTATCAGCTACACAGCGAACGTTGCACTGTCATCGTCAAAGTTACTGTTGTATCTGACAAATGCATTACTTCATTGTCAGTGATAACTTTGATAATTGATTATGTTAAGTTTATCATCTTTTCTACTTCTGAGTCTGATCAAGCGAAATCATTTATCATCTGCTACATCTGCAAGATCTTGAATCACTTGTTCAAGAATTGCTCTCAGAACAAGATTAGCACTTTGACTTCTTGAGCTTTCATCTCTCGTCTACATGAAATCGTCATTTCGAAGAATAAAGAGAATGAGAAAATGTCTTCTTCCGAGAATAACGAGGCAAAAAACTAAAGACTTTCATCAAAAACGTGATGAAAGATGTGTTAATTTCTTCAACGACGAGCATGTCAGATGATTCTTTTGCTTCTGAATCTTTGACTACTGAATATGTACTTTCTAGCAATGAAATTAGTTACTCATTGAAGTCATTGATTGACATCGAAGCTGCTGACTATTCATTCATTGATGAAGTGATCGCGCAGATTGTTTGTGATCAGTTGCAAATTGAGCTTCTGACTTTGATCAAAGCGAAGTCAATTCGAGAATTCGACGATCATTATGCTAAGAAACTCATTACTCATGTCATCTATTTGAACCTAACTGTTCAAGATCATACGATTGACACAGCTTCTATGTTGATCATTCGATTAGATCAACATCAAATGATTCTTGAAAAAACATGAATGAACAAAATCGACCTAGTAATTGATATGCGAACCAATTTTCTTCGATTTTCGAATTTCAACTCTACTAGTCAGAAATCAATTGCTCTATTCTCAAGCAATAAATTAATCACGAAACGAATGAGCTTGACTTCTACTCATATACTGAAGAGATTTTTCACTTTCGTTACATCTCAATTCAGTCAAAACAAGAAGTTCATTGAACAGTTAAAACAGCGTTGCGCGACTTTGACTAGTGTCAATTCTAAATCAACGTTCAGTCTGAAATCATTCTCTTTCAGTTCAATGAACATAGCAATGATAGAGACAGCGACATATAGAATGTTAGTCAAACGTTCAGACATCAAGATCTTTGCTGTTATCGTCTTGAAAATCGATTGACTTATAACTACAGCTGAAAACAAATCTGAAGAAGTGAATCTGCATGAGCTTTTTCACGCTGAAGCTCTCAAGCAAGTCAAGATCAAGCTTCTCTTTGAATATCACGACTATCTAGATATCTTCGATCGAGCAATGATTGATCAGCTATCATTGCATCGTTTCTACGATCACAAAATTGAGTTGATCGATGAAAAAACACTCTCTTGAAGCAGACTATATCAGATGTTTGATCACAAGCTTCAGAAGATAAAGAAATATCTGATTGATCATCTAAACAAAGAGTTCATTTTCTTCAGCTTCGCATCATACGTCTCACTCATCTTGTTCATTGAAAAGAAAGACGAAAGTCTGCGTTTCTGCATCGATTACAGAAAGCTCAATGCTTTGATCAAACGAGATCGTTATTCTCTGTCATTGATAGACGAGACTCTCACTCGTATACAAGAAAGCAAGTATCTGACTCGATTAAACATCATTGTCGCGTTCAATAAACTACATATGCATTCAGATAGCGAAGATTTGACTATCTTTATTATCTTCTTTGACTCATACAAATATCATGTAATGCTCTTCAAATTAACAAATGAATCAATGTTCTATCAATATTATATGAACGATGTGTTGTTTGAATATCTACATCAGTTTTGTCAGATCTATCTAGATGACATTATCATCTACAGCAAGATCTTGAAGAAACACAAGCGATATGTATGATTGATCTTGCATAGACTACGAAAGATTAATCTACAGATAGATATAAACAAATGCGAGTTTCATGTGCAGAAAATCATCTTTCTAGAACTACTGATATTTATTGAGAGACTAAAGATGAATTCTCGAAAGATACAGATGATCGTCGAATGATCTATTCTCATCAATCTCACTCAGATACAGTTCTTCATTGACTTCTGCAATTTCTATTGATGCTTCATCAAGAACTTTTCGAAGATTGTTCATTCAATGATTCAACTCCCTCAAAAGAAGATTATATTTGAATGAAATGAAGTCTATCAGATCATCTTCGATCATATGAAGAGACGTATGATCGAGACTTCTATATTACGTCACTTTGATCAAACTTGTAAGACTATTCTTGAAATTAATTCATTCAACTACGTCAACGATGAAGTTCTCTCTCAATATAATGACGAAGAAGTACTACATTCAATTGTCTTCTATAGCAAGAACATGTCTTCTGCTGAATGCAACTACGAAATATATGATAAAGAACTTTTGATCATCATTTGAGCATTTAAACACTGACGACTTAAACTGAAGCTAACTGACATTTCTATCAAGATGTTCATCGATCATCAAGCGCTCATCTCGTTGATGAAAGATAAAGAGCTGAGCAGACGTCAGATGCGCTGAGTTCAGAAGCTCGCTGACTTCAACTTCAGAATAATGTATCAATCTGACAAACAGAACATCAAGATCGATGCATTAACTCGTTAAGCTGACGTCATGCTCAGAGATTCAAAAGATGAGCGCGTTCGCTATCAATGAATCACTATTCTGACTTCGAATCGAATGAAAATTGCTGATTTAAAGAAGAACATCAGTGAATCAATCTATAAACAGATTCTTGAGACTAATGAGATCGACGAGAATTGTACGCTACTTCGCGAAGCAATAGCAAGAGATGAGACACAATATGAAGATATCAAATTGAAGAATTGTTGAATTCATAATGAAATCTTGTATCATGATAGTCAGCTATGAATTTCGTTCAACAAGCTTCTACAAATGAATCTGATTCGTGAGATGCACAATCAATCATCAGTTGATCATTCTGATATTCTTAGAACTGTGAAAGTCATAAAGCGAAACTACTATTGATCATTCATGCGAAAAACGATAGATCGATATATTCGAAACTGCTATATCTGTCAACGTTCAAAGACATCAAGAGATAAATCAAATGACTTGCTTCAATCTCTATCAATATCTGAACAGCGATGACAAGACATAGCAATGAACTTCATTATCATTCTATCTGATTCAAGCGAGTACAACGCTATTCTTATGATTATCTGCAGATTGTCAAAAGAAAGACATTATATTTCTTGCATCACTGATGATGAAGATATCACTGTTGAAAAGACAGCTGAAATGCTGATTCAATGAGTATATTGAACTCATGATCTATCAAGCTTTATAGTATCTGATCGAGGTTCGCAATTCATCTCTATACTATGAAAGTTTCTTTGCAAACGACTAAGCATTTTTCTTTGATTGTTCATCGTCTATCATTCTCAGATCAATGATCAAAGCAAACAAGTCAATCAGAACATCAAGCAATATCTTTGATTCTTCTGTTCATATATGCAGAACAACTGATCTAAGTGACTACTCATGATTGAGTTTGTCAACAATAACGTCTTGTTCTCAGTCATCTTCTTGATTCTCTTCTTCATGAACAAGAACTTTCATTCTCATATGAGCTTCGATTCTGACATCATCGAGTATGAAAGCACTCGCGAACGCTTGCAGATCAATTGAGTCAAGAATATATTTGAACAAATGAACAAGACAATGATCTTCGCTCGTGAAACTCTGATCAAAACACGAGAACAAATGATGAATCAAGCTAACAAGCATAGAAAGAAAATCAATTACAAGATTGAATCAAGAATGTTTCTGAACGAATGAAACATTATTACAGCAAGACTCTTCAAAAAATTGAATGACAAGATGCTCGATTCTTTTCAAATTATCAATCTCGTTGACTCATTCTATAAATTGAAACTATTCAAGACTATGCGTATACACGATGTATTTCATTCAGAGCTTCTTCGTCTCGTTGTCAATGACTCTCTGTCTGATCAGAAGAATGAATCTTCGAGATCAATAGTGATAAACGATGAAGACGAATGAAAAATCGACGATATATTGAACTTTCGACGATATCAAAGATGACTTCAATATCGAGTCAAATGAAAGAGTTATGACAACAATCTCAACTGATATAACGCTGACAACGACGAATTTATGAACGTTTAAGAGATGATCGATGACTTTTATATCAAATATTTAAGAAAAGCGCACTAAGAAACAACATTCATGCAAACATGAATATTCAAAAAGAGAGAGTAATGTTATGATTCTAGTCTTCATCTATTCTTTCTAATCTTCATCTTGATTTTATTCTAATCGAGTCTAGTGAGCATTTAAGCTAGAAGTGATGTCATTGAGACTCTGCATTATATGTGTAAGACGTCAACTTAATCAAGTCTAGCACAGAGCTGAGAAACACACATATAAGAATCGAGTTCTTTTCTGTAGATACTTTTCTTTCTTAGCATTTATCTATTAGTTAAATGACACTCATATGACTCGCTCTATGCTGATCTCTAACATTATGTGTCATGATGAATTGACTCATAGAGATTAAATCAGAGACTAAAGTCAGAGATTGAGTCAAAGATCAGATCTGAGTTAACTTTGAAACTCTATGACTCTGTCAAGACATTGTTTAGACTACATCATATCTTCGACTTAATATATCATGAGTTATGTCGTGCTCGACTTGACAATGCTTAATAAACTCTCTATAGTTGATCAATTCTCTCAAGTTATCAAGAACTTCTTAATAATTAGCTTTATCATAATATATATTCATTCTGTGCCTGCTTAAAATATCACATTGTCATATCATTCTTATAGACTTCGTCTATTCATTTAGTAGACTTGATCATTACAGTTCTAATTATTTCAAACTCTTCTTAGAAATGACGATTCAATATTCAAGCATGATAACAGCAATGCAATCATAACAAAGTTGAAACGATGATATCTCAATCTTGCAAGACATCATATTAGAAAACAAACGTTGCATAATGAAATCAGAAAGTGAAGAAGCAAAAAATGAACTCTCTCTTGATATTAATGAACAACTGACATGAGCAATGCTTCAACGTGATGAACTGCAAAAGAAACAGAAGTTAGCAGCTATTCAATCAAAGATTGAGACTTTGCAAGTCATTGAAACGACAAAGAAAAGTCATTAAGTCTTCACTTGAACTTTCATGAAGAATTTGAATAATTTATGCATCGTTTTCATAATGTCAACAATGATAAAACGAAGTCATCACAAGATTGTCTTGCAAAAGCGAAGATTCTCAATGTCTTTAAAGAAGTATCATGATAAAATTATAAAAGAACATAGAGAGTGAATTCGCGACATTGAAATCTCATTTCAAAATATCTCTTGACATTTTGAAAGTGATGAGAAAAAGATTTTGTATTGCATGATTTATCTGAAAAGTGAATCAAAGAAACTTTGATTCAATCATGAAAAGACTATGTCTGAAGCTCAGCAGACGTGATTCAATTTTATCAACTTTCTTCTGAATTTAATTAAGAATTTGATGAATTAAGACATAGACGTGACTTAGCAGTATGTGAATGCATCATAACGTTCAGATCAAATGATATAAACATTTGAAACTCATTTGAGCACTCTGAAACATCAACTTTCGTTGTATAGTGATGAGCATAAGCGAGCTCATTTATTCATCAAGTTGAGATTTGAGCTGCATGTGATAATTACTAATGTGCAATTGATTTCTATCACATGAAATGCATTAATCGATCTTGTTACTCGATTGAAAACAAATTTGCGAAAAGAACACATTTTGTTGTTGAAACAATCTTGAGACGAGAACTTGCATGATTGAGATAGAATCAACAAGAAGACTCATTCAAAGCGAAAGAAATCTTATTGATCAATCAGATTCAACTCTTCATCAAAGACAAGCTTACATGCTTCATCATGTTATAGCAAGAATTTGTTCAACATAACGTGCTACATGTGCAATCAAAAGAATCATTACTTTACTGATTGTAAAGATGAAAAGATCAAGAATAAATCAAAAAAATCTGATGTAAATTGAGTATTCATCGATTCAATGTCACATATGAGTTATTTCAAGATTTCAAGAAAAGACAAGCTTTTGATGAATGCTTCAAATCATCAAGAAAAAAATAAGAAGTTCTCTTTGTAAAGACTCTTATATATAAAGAGCATGTAATTCAGAAAGATTAGAAGACAGAAATGAAGATTCACATGAATATCGACGTCAAGATGAACATAATTAGTCAACGTTTCATCATTGAGCAAGATATATCATTGCTGAACATTAATCTCTCAATATCTATCTGAATGAATGATTAGAATGTTTATTGTTATGACGTCTATAAGATGTGTTATCGACTGAGAAACAGCTGAGACATAAAGAAAAAAGATATAAGTATCTTTTATGCTATTGACAAGAAAGAATCTTCTCTGATTTTAAGTATATCAAGTATGCAATTCAAGCGTATTTGAATAGACATGATTGCAAGAACATGATGTTTCAACGTGAATGAATACACATTTGAGTTGTTCTTCGCACAAGCATTTGCAAAAGTTCTACAAGATGAGTCTACTGTGTATGTTCTTGTCATGATCAATGTTGTCGAAGAGTCAACTGTTGAACATCAAGTGAAAGCAATAAATAACATGATGAGTTGTATCACAAATGCGCTTGAAACGCAGACTTTACTCGTTAAATTGAAAGAATATAAAAATGTATTCTCAATAGAAAGTGTCGACAAATTGCTCTTGCATGAAGATCATGATCATGCAATCGAAATGACTGCAGAATCATCATATGAATCATTGTATAATTTGTCAAACACAGAGTTAACAACTCTGAAACAGTATTTAAATGATGTCTTAGCAAAAGAATGAATTAAGCACTTCGTCAGCTCAACTGATGCATCTATTTTATTCATTTTCAAAAAGAACAATAATCTTCATTTATGCATGAACTATCGAGATCTGAATAAGATCACTGTCAAAAATCGTTATTCGCTGTCTTTAATTAGTGAAACTCTAGACAGACTTAATAAAATTAAGCAGTTCACTAAGTTAGATCTGAAAAACGTCTATCATTGTCTCAGAATTCAACATGAAGATGAGTGAAAGACAACGTTTTGTACTCATTATGATCACTTCAAATATATGATCATGTCGTTTAATTTAATTAACATGTTTATCATCTTTCAGACTTATATTAATAAGATCTTGACAACGCTTTTAAATGACTTTTGTGTTGTCTATCTGAATAACATTCTAATCTTCTTTGTAGAGAAGATTGATCACGTAGATCACATGAAGCAGATTCTTGAGAGATTAAGAAAGTTCAAGCTATATGCTAGCTTGAAGAAGTGTGAATTCTTCATCACTAAAGTGAACTTTCTAGAATTTATTATATTCATCGAGAATGTTTCAATGAACTCAAGTAGAATAAACATCATCAAAACGTGATTCAGATTGAAGATGTATCAAGAAATACAAGTTTTTCTGAGATTCATCAATTTCTATCAACGTTTTATACATTACTACTCTCAGATAGCAGAGTCTTTAACAGAACTGCTGAGAGATAGTGTAAAAAATGTAAAAATGAGCTTATTCATATGATCAAGCGAAGCGAAACAAGCTTTTAATCAGCTTCACGACGTCTTTATAAGAACATCTATACTAAGACACTTTGACTCAGAGCGACATATATGCATTGAGATCGACGCATTCAATTATGCAGTCGCAAGTATTTTGTCTCAGTCAGATGGTGAAAATCAATGACATTTAATTGCATTCTGATTCAGAATGATGATAGATGTTGAAAGAAACTATGAAACATATGATCAGAAACTTCTAGTCATAGTAGCGATGTTTAAACACTGACAACACTATGTGAAAGACAATTATCATACTGTTGAAGTTCTGACTGATCATAATAATCTGAAGAGTTTTATAAACATATGAAAGCTAAATGAAAGACAAGTCAAATGAGTCATGAGATTGTTGATCTGCAATTTTGAAATAGCACATAGATCAGAAAAGACAAACTTGATTAATGCATCATCAAGATGATTTGACTATAAGAGTGAGAACATTTCTGCGAATCATTTGCTGCTCACTCTGCAGCGAAAGCTGACTAGAATAGAAAGTTTAAATAACTTTATATTTGTAGCAATCAGAGAACTATACTGTATACGAGTGATTAATGATGTTGAGAAGACGTTCGTTCACAGTATAAGTATGAATAGATATTCAGCAGAACATGTCGAGAGCAAACTGCAAGATGAAACTCACTGATGAACATGAATGATTAACAATGTCGAGAAAACATTCATTCACAATGTCAGTGAATGAAGATATTCAGCAAAACATGTTGAGAGCAGACTGCAAGATGAAACTCATTGATGAACATGAGTGATTAATGATGTCAAGAAAATGTTCATTCACAGTGTCAGTGAATGAAGATATTCAGCGAAACATATTGAAAGCAGATCGCAAGATGAAATCTACTGTACATGAGTGATTAATGAAGTCAAGAAGATGTCTGTTCACAGTGTCAGTGAAAACATGAGTACATATTCAGCAGTGCATGTCAGAAGTATGCTGTTGAGAATCATGATTCTAGCAGTGCGAAAAACGCATCTAAATGAAGTACATTTCTCGAAAGATAGAATTTCTCAATTTGAATTAACAACTTCAAGAAGCACAAACATTGAAACGTTGACTCATAGAGATTGCAACGTAACTGAGAAACAGCTTAATTTTGTTGCTGAAACTGTTGATTGCAAACAACTCATTTCATGTGCAATTGTCAGAGTATTGATAATTCATGAAACGACATACAACTTCAGTAGTAAATTCATAATTGAGCTCATCAAGATCTTACAGCAAGAAGATGAATTTGCTGTAAGACTAAGAGCAGATGAAATGATGAATATATAAAAGAGTAACGTTGAAGCTTGAACATTGAATAGTTAAGAAATGATAGAATACAATGAATTATTGTATGTTTCAGAAGATTTTTCTGTCAGAGAAAAGCTGTTAAAACATCATCATGACAACTTTTTAACAAGACATTTTGATGCTGACAAGATCAGCGAGCTATTAGATTGCAAATATTGCTGAAAAAGTATGATCAAGAATGTCAAAGAGTATATAAATACTTGTGACATTTGTCAAAGAGTAAAGATGAAACATCATTTATCATATGATGAGTTAGAGTCATTATCTCGATTCACAGATTCATGAAAAGAAATCATTATGAATTTCATAACAGATTTATTGTTTAGTAAATGAAAAGAAGTCATGTATGACTTGATTCTCATGATAGTTGATCATTACATAAAGATGACACGTTATCTGTTTATAAAGAAAACTCTGACTGTTGTAAAGTTAGCAAAGTTGTTCTTTAAGAAGATTGCTTTAAGATATGAGATCTCAAGTGATATAATTATCAATAAAGATAGTCTATTTATCAATGCATTTTGATCAGAGATCTGCTATCATGTCAAGATGAAACGACGACTAAGCATCATTTTTCATTCGCAAACAGATGATCAGACAGAATGACAGAATCAAATGTTGAAACATTATCTAAGAGTGTATTGTTTTGAAAAGTAAGATGACTGAGCTATGCTTCTACTCATAATTGAGTTCATTTATCATCAGACGAAGCACACTTTGTTGAACTGTAGTTTCTTTAAAGTCATGTATGACTACAAGTCAATCTTTGACATATGCATCAAGAACGATGCTATGAAAGAAGAAGTGTTAACAACAAAAAAACGCGTTGAAATGCTGAAAGATGTGTGAAACATGTTGATGCAATGATGACAAAACGCGATCAATGCTCAGACAAAATACTACAATTGAAAACATAAGTCTAAGTTCTTTAATGTTGATGATTTAGTCATGCTATCAGCAAAAAATCTGAAGCAGAAGAAGTTGAGCAAGAAGTTATCAAATAAGATGATAAAGTTCTTTTGTATACAAGAACTTATAAAAAAGCAGATGTATCATCTTGATCTTTCAATCATTTATAAAGTTCATTCTGTCTTTTATGTATTTCTTTTAAAGTCGTATAATCATAGACTAAATAATGACTCTATACTTGATTATTTTGTACTCAAGCTTATTGATGATGAGTAAGAATGAAAGATAGAAAAGATTCTACAAAAGTAAAAAGAAAGAGAATCTTATATTATAAGATACAATGAAAAAAATATTTCATTGAATATGATCAATGAATATCAAGCAAAGATATAAAAGATGTCTCGAAGCTTATAGAAGCTTTCGAAATGAGGTTGAAACATGAGCGAAAAGCATAATCACTCACTTTCAAGCATAAACTCATTATTAAAAAAGAAGAATTACTGTATTATAATAGTTTCGCTCTCTAATAAAATGATCACATATGTAAATCAACAGACAGAAGAAAAAAGCGCAAAGACGCTCAAATGCGCTCGACAAGAAAGCGTAATCATCACGACACAACAAACATCATGCAATCATCACTTTATCAAACATCTTTCACACAAGACAAGATTACAAACTTCTTCTTCTTTTTTATTGTCAGATTTACATTGAAATGCAAAGACAGAGATTCAAAAGATAACAAATTGTGCTAAAATATATCAGAACAATTAGAAATGCTGACAAAATAATATATAATTGAGATTGAATATATCACAAAGTGCTTTACATTCAGAATTTCTTTAACAATGTCATTGACAATCATCATCTCTTTGAGAATGAGCTTTTGAATCTTTAAAGACTCAAGTTTGTGAATCTTCTTGAGATGATTCTTCACAAGTTGTTGTTGTCAATTTCTTGTAAAGAATTTTCTGATGAGCAATGAATGTTTTCAAAGTGATGTTCTCTTCTTTATTCTCAATCACACTATCATGAATATTTTGCAAATGAAAGAATTTATTGATAGTTGAAATGCAGATGTCGAAAATCTAAATATCAAATCATGAACATTTAGCAGATGTATCAAATAAGTATACTCATTGCAATATAGAAACTTTCATTACTTACACAGCGAGCACACTTTTTGTACATTGTCTTTCTTTGAAAGATGACATCACATTACAATGCTTTATTGTTGATGTGTAAAACTCAAGCACACTTTATACAAATCATTCTATTTAGAATTTTGAAATCAGCAGCACTTCTTTCGCTTATTTTCACAATTGACAGCTGAAAAGCATCAATAATGACATCAAGAAGTTGAATAAGTGAATCTCATCATCATTCTTTGATTTCGCGAAGTCTGTGAGTTCAACAAGATCGTTGACGAAGCATCAATGATCATTTCTTTTCTCATCATCTTTCAAATTTTCTCTTCAATAATTGAAATGTACTTGAAAGTTTGAATAGTAGAAGCAATAAACTCTCGATCAGAATTTGATAACATTTGCATTATCATGAGCAATTCAGCATCAGCAGCATCATGATCATCATGTCTGATTAATGTCTTTTAAGCAAACTTATGATACTGTTAGTTGCAATAATAATCATGAAACTTCAATTTGTGACATCACTTACTTTCATAATGATCTTGACTCAATCATCAGTCAACTTCATCATTTTACAACTCTTTTTGAACATCATTACGTGTTCACGACTCATGATCTAGATTTCTTACTCTTACTATACAAATATACTCAAAGTTTGTTAAAAGTAATCACACAATGATAAAAATATGATCATGATTGAAAAAAGATGAAGTTGAAGAAAATGAGAAGTTGAGAGAAACTGAAAGAGTGATAAACAAATCAACAATTATTATTCATTCTTGTTTACACTTTACCATCTCAACAACATCATTTACTTGAAAGATAAACAATGTTTATGTGCTATCTACACATCATAATTGCTGTCATTTACATCAACTACACATCACATATACTATTTATAATGTCATCTATACACATTATAATTGAAGATGAATCATCATTTAATCGAAAGTTTCTCTTTTTCTTGTTTTCTCACAGAGATTTGAAGATTTTTATCGAGAGCTTCTAGAGTGAATCAATGAGTATGCATCATCATTTATCAAAGTAAACAAAGACATTAATTATTGAGATTGAGAATGAACTCACTTAGAAGAGAAGACAATTGTCATGATGAATTGACTCATAAAAGTTAGATCAGAGATTAAAGTCAAAGATTGAGTCAAACATCAGATCTGAGTTAGCTCTGAAACTTTATGGCTTTGTCAAGATATTGTTTAGACTACGTCATATTTTCGACTTAATATATCATAAATTATGTCGTGCTCGACTTGACAATGCTTGACAAACTCTCTATAGTCAATCGATTTTCTTGAGTTATCAAGAACTTCTTAATAATTAGCTCTATCATAATATATACTCATTCTGTGTCTGCTTAGAATATCACATTGTCATATCACTCTTATAGATCTCGTATATGCATCTAGTAGACTCAATCATCACATTATGTCATAAACATTTTTCAAATCAACATTTTTCTTATGTTTCAACATGTTCTCTTTGAGACTAACGTCGAATCTGAGTAACTACTATATAAAGCGTGTTCTTCTTATCTTTTATATCTTTTTTCTTCTGTATTCTTAAAGTTTAGTTATAACTATCTCTATAAATCAAACATTCTACTCAGCTACACACTACATCATGACAATGTGATTAGTTTCTAAACATGATTTCAACACTCAATGAGTAAGACTCACTCTTGATTATCATTTTAAATCATTATTGATAGTTGCTTTCTGAAACATATGACTCTGCACTTACTCGTTATTCTCATGATGAAGTTTTTTTCATTCATGTTGTAGATGTCTGAAGATTGTAAATCATAGTTTTCAAGAATCTTAGTATATAAATCAAATCAATCATTGATCAGCTCTTCATTATGCATAGCAGCACGCTCTTTATTCGATGCTTGACTAAACATAAAAGTCAACTTCGTATGATGTTGTAGAAATCTTTGTATTCAATTGATATTCAAATTATCATTCTGTTGACTACTTCAAAGCAACTTCATTGTCATGAATTGAATTTAATTGACTTGTGATGATTAGTCTCAGAAGATCATAAGTAGTATTCAATCAGTCAAAGTCTTCTCTACTTCAAAGATGAGTCGCTGATATTGCTGATGAGAGATCTTAGAAGATTCAGCATCGTTGATATGTCTTCGAAGTGTAGATTTCATAATGTCATGCTGACGAGCAATCTTTCAAAGTGAAAGCTTGAATACATTGTTCTGATAAACTGTAATAGCTAATTGAACACGCTCTTGCCTGATCGACTTCAAATGTTTCTTCATGATCATGTGATTGACGTTGAAAATGATGAAGCACCTGAATTTTAAAAAAAAAATCCGCTTTATCTATTCTGTACTAGCGTGCGCGGAAACCTCGTTTGCGCAGGAACCTCGTTTATACGAGTAGTAAAAGATGCATGCTCTTGAAAGTTATTTTGAACGTTTGCTATTTATTTACTAGTAAATTACCAGATATTTACGATACAATGCCGTCATGTCTAGAAAGTAGGTACATGCTAAGGTAAAGCGTGGACGAATTACCTACATTTTACCTTACAAATCGCATAGTACCTTACCTTACTTTAGGTACCTCAAGGTACTTACGCATGACATCTCTTACGACGTGTTGATGAACCAATAATTCGCTGCTGCGAACTCCAATTTGTACCATTAGGAGCTCTGAAATGCTCGATCTGACGGTCCAAGAGGCTATTTCCGGTGTTCTTGGGTCTATTTCTCTGGCATCGTGGGTCTTCTTACTTGTACTGTAGCGTTTGATTCTCCCCATCTGGGCATCAACTAAAATCATGTACTACAGATACCCCAGTTGGTTGAGAATTATCAGTCACAGAGCGCAGAGGGTATTTCACTCTCGTTCCTTGCTGTGTGGTTTGTTGGAGATCTTTCGAATCTATTTGGCGCCATTTGGGCTGGTTTGGTACCGACAGTCATTGCCCTAGCTCTGTACTTCTGCTTAGCAGACACTATATTGATTGTCCAATGTCTATATTACAACAACATCAATGCTCGGAATAAGAAATCAGAGGTTTCTATTTCTTCGGATCCAGAAAACCTAACTCAACCGTTACTCCACCAGACGATCAGCGACATCGGCCTACCAGGATCGAGGCGACGCTCTTCTGCATCCCAAGGACGCCGTAACTCTAGCCTAAGGAGTTCTGTGCTCCCTATTGCCCTAAAGGAAAGCGGCGTTCGTAGGCCCTGGGTCAAGAACGCTGTTTGGATACTCCTGGTATGCGCTGGGGGTGCTGCGGGCTGGGCTATTGCATGGGCATCTGGCCTCTGGAATCCTGAAGCTGGTGGCAGTGCCAATGACGCCGCCGTTGGTGCAGAGGTCCTGGGTTATCTGTCAGCAGTGGCCTATCTGGGGTGGGTCAATCTGATGGTACTACATGGAACTGTTGCTTATAGATCATCTATGCAGGGCTCGAATTCCCCAGATAATGAAAAACCACCGAGAGCGTTCGTGTGAGGGTAGGTAACCCATAATCAGTTTGCAAAGTTGCCAATACATCTTCTGAGACTACTTCTCAGGGCTGTCGCTCCTGTTCTTCATTCTTTCGCTCGTGGGGAATGCAACATATGGTGGCAGTGTGAGTGGAAAAGAGTGACACTCCCAAAGATGGAACTTTTGCTCATATTTGTATCCTAGATCCTTTTTCACTCTACTGCAAAGCCGTACATCCTTATCAATCTTCCGTGGCTTATTGGTTCGCTGGGTCAGTTTGTCTTTATGCTGATTAGACTTCTATCAAGGCTGATCTCAATTAGGAACTATGGGCGAGGATACTTTGATATTCATACAATTCCATTCGTATGCCAAGTCCGCTGACTTGGCGGATGATCCGGCAACAGGATAGGGCGGTTATACCTCATCTAATTATACGTAGACGTCTTGAACACTATGCGAGGTGAAGGTTAATAACACGCAGGAGTACTGGAGGTGGATTGATTACTTCTACATGGTCCTGCATATCAATCATTTGTATGCATTGAGTTTGTGGATTTTGGGACTATCTCAATTTTCTTTCACATAGACATAAACATTAGACTATCACTAGGGACGATCCTTGAGACTGAGTATTTCGGATTTGGGTTCCATTGAGGTAACCACGGAGTATCACAAACCACGCCAGCTATGCTAGTCACCATATCAATGGTTCGCCCAAGTGAACATCCCCAACGATAGAAGAAAGATGCTCCCACAGAGTTCAGTCGAAGAGACCGAAGCCCATATCCTCGTCTGAATCCTCCTTTTCTGTGAGGCCACTCTGGTCAGTATGTGAAAGCACAAAGGCATTAAAAAGACATTGTTGATGCGGCAAGACTTGCCTTCCTCCTTCTTTTCCTCCTTGACTTCTTCGGCTGGAGTATCAGCAGCGGTAGCTCCCCCAGCTCCTCCTGAGGGCGCCGCAGCCGCTCCGCCACCGGATCCCACGTTCAACAACATATCTTTGACATTTTTGCCTTCAAGCGCCTGCAATATTAAGTCAATCTTGAATCTTTCTATCGGATGCTTGACGTAACGGCAGCGACTACCTTTGCAAAAAGAGTTGTCCATATTGATTCGACGTCTTCGACGTTTGCGGCTTTGATAAGAGTTTGGAGTTTATCGGGCTGTATAACTGTAAGGGCAACGGACATGCGAATTTACAAGAAAACCTCAGACACTTACAGTGATATCGACGTCGTCATCCGCAAGGATGAGAGCAGCATAAGATGTCGCAAGCTCGGAGTGAGACATTGTACAAACCTTGCAGATGCTATGTGGATGTTTATTCAAGGCCAAAGAATTTGATTTGAATGTTCGCAGTTCAATGTGCGATTCTTCGCTTGCAGTAGTGCAGGATCGGAGCCCCGCTAGTAGGGTACTATCGTGATCATTAAGGTATGTACTGTACCTTACCTTACCTAGCTAGGTACCTAACCTTAGAAATTACGGTACACTAGCCTGTTTATCATTTTGGGTACGTCACATTGCGTTAAGATGCTACCTACGTCTTCTATCACCTCTCTCCCACCTTAATCAGAGATACCACGGCACATACCTTAATTCACCACGCTCGACGGTTTCAAATACAGTTTACAAGAACACTGAATATGACTGACTCCCCAGCGGTGCAAATTCCCCTAGATCCGAAGGAACAACCTATTCTCGACCATATTTTCAATATTCGTAATAAGCTCTCATTGTTGAAGCGGGACAAATCAACGTACATCAAATCCCATGACGTTCTTGCTTTATACGAACAGATAATTGAGCAAGTGCATCTCCTCAATGTTATACGGAAAGAGCATAGTAAGCCACGGGAGCAGAACAGAGGTTGGTGGTCCTGTGTGGTAGTTCAAATGGACCCTTTACATTTCCAATCAATCCATAGCTCTAACCCTTCGCTCCCACAGTTGACAGTGTCTTGGAGGACTGTTTTCAGCTCATTTCGCTTTTTTTTTTGACTATCGGGCGCAACAATGAGGCCCCTGCAGTGTAAGCATTTTTGATTCCAGAGCACAACGCAATCAACTGACAATACCTCCCATCTTGCGCAGCTATTCGATGACTTCGACAATCAGAGTATGTTTCTCCACATCCGCAATGAATCTTGCTTCGATCTCACCATGTCTAGCGTCTCCTCGATCATTTGAAAGAAGCTGCGTTCTACTCTGCAAAGGATCTCGACTCCGTCAGTCATACTTTAGATACTATGCGCGAAACTCTAAGACGCGGGAAAGAGACGTATTCGCCACACTTGTTGACCTTGTTGGAAAATCGACTGGACACTTGCCGGAACATTCTTGCCGATTTGCAAGCCGCTCTAGCAGATTTATCTCCGGAACTTACGCCGATCCATGAGAGACTGATATCCGTCCTTCGCTCGATATCTGCAGCGAATACCAGGCCTAAGGTAGAATGTTCCTTCCCTTGGTGATTCACTAGCTCATAGCAACTTCAGTTTCCAGCAGCAGAAGTACAGGGTTTTCGTAATCAACTTCAGGACATTCAGGATAAAATGGTTAATGGTAAATTTTTGGCCGAGGACGGTAAAATCCCGGCGGGGCAGGCCATTGTTGTAGAACTCTTGAACCGCTGCTTCAGATGGTCTGAAATAGTCCTCACCAGGTAGATTTTCACAATGACATTTTGTGTCTCATGCCAGAAGCTAATAGATATCCAGGCAAGGCAAAATTGGTGAGCGATTCAAGACAACCTACGACAAGCTGTGTGATATCCGAAACCAGCTAGAGAAACTTTCGCTGACGCAGGCTTGGTCGTTGCGAGAGACTGATCTCTACGACTATCAGCGTCAGCTTGATAGCATCGACGAGTCACGTACCAACGGCAACTTTGAAGACGAGTTTGGAGCCAACGCAGACCTCCATGCACAAAGAGTAAGCTTGACCGCTTTGTAGCTTAGACAATCAACTGACAGCAGCGGTAGACTTTATTGTATCTTCTCCGACGCAGCTATGCGTACATTTACAGTCTCATTATATCTTCTGAGCCGGTTTCTGAGGCTCTATTGCCAGTCTTCAACCAATTGCAAACACTTCGGCGATGTCTGCTCGAGGTTAGACGGTCAGGCGGTGTGTCATCGCCACGGGAATTGTACCCTTACAGTATGAAGGTATGTATATGGTAGATGCGGGTTTGGGCTTCTCTTAGTATCTTGAAGCTAACGCTCACAGTTGAACTCCATCGACAATATGCGGATAGATGGAAAGTTTATGGTGGGGTCGGATATTCCAGAAGGTCAAGCGAGTGTAAACTCATTGCTTGCCGAGTGTTTTGATCTCTGCTACGATTTAAGAGTTGAAGCAGAAGAAAATTCGCAGTCAGAATTAACTATTTAGTTCTTTAGCATAGCGTTTGCTGAGACCTGAGAATTCTCAACTATATTATACAAGACTTGTGTACAAAATGTAATAATATTAGTGAGATGAAAACTGGTTAGTTGTATTTTTTGATTAAATATGAAAACCAATATTTGCACACTCAGTTTCCATAGTAGAATTTTATATGATGTGTCACTTTTAGTACTATTCTATATATCAGATGAAATGACTATACAAAAATCTTAGAAGATGGTACAATAATTTATTAATGATTTAAGCTACGATGAGGGGTACTCTGTATACAGTACTCTACGAGTACAGTATAAGCACAGCATAGTGCTCTGTTGCTAGAATCAAATTTATTTATCCTCGACGTTTAATCGGGACCGCTTATGGTACTTTGGGTTCAGAAAGCAAGGCAAACGCCGATTCGAGTTACTGTGCTAGTAAATCATGTGGTGAACTGGTGATAATCCGTATTCTAGTATTCTACTGTACTTAGCAAGTAACCGCCTTTCCACGGGGGACAACCGCCCGCCCCAACTCCCACCATCCCACCGATATTCTATAAGCGCATCAATCGCTTTGGCGCATACATGGGATATACGGAGGCATTACCTTCGGAATGCGGGCTGTAACTGAGATCTATGAAGGAGTTTCAGTGCCAGTCCGCCATCTTGCGCTTTTCCTTGCCTATGAATTACCACGTTGTACACCGTACACCGTCATGTCCATCGTCCTTCCTTGCACATCCCACGCATCCGCCATTCCAAGTCTCACTCCCCACCCTATGCGCAGCGAGAACCTCCGATGCATTACTTCCATTGCGCTGATCATTACACCAAGCTAACGCGCTTGCCCCCCACAATATTCACTCAGCCCCTTCCTGTAAGTCTGTTACATCCTGTCCCGCAGCCACCTGGAGTTCTTGACAGAAGAGTCAGTGAGTTTCATACCTTTTGCGATCCAATTGTTTCACCCCACGCAGATCTCACTTCCAAGAACCTTCTGCCCCCCCCTAAAATTTAGCAGGTATATCCTACAAGCCCCTCCCCCCCCGCATTAATTTTCGTGAGTCGCCCATATGAATTTTCTATCGAGTTTGTCAAGGTCCATCATACTTCCTTCACATCCCTTCGACTACTTTGATGATTCGTAGCATCATGCGGCGGTTTTCATTCACTTGCTTGGTCGTTGTAGCCTTGACTGCTGTTTCATCGACTACTGCTTCACCAATCTCAACCCTCAGCCATTACTTCCGATCTCCTACACTGGGAGAGGGACATACCTTGAGGAAAAGGCAACGGGTCAATTGCTATAATATTAGATCGGCTTTCGATAGCTCATGTTGGGGAGTCCTTGATCTGAGCGACTGGCTCAATAATCCAACGACAGGATGGAATCATACGCATCCGCCATGTGATATGACGCAAGATTCTTCGCAATGCTGCGTTGCTGGTGAACCATGGACGACATGTTTCCTACGTCTTGGGCACGGGACAGGGGGAAGCGATTGTTCTCAGATCAATGTACAGACCTGTTCGTTGGACTTGCATCAGAGTGTCAACGACACTGTCGCGGTGCAGTATCATTATGTCATGAAGACAATATATAGTATTAAAACCCTGACGTGCCAAACATTTGAGATAGAATGATCTTACTGACTATAAGGTAGGCATCAACAATTTCTTTACAACATATTGGACCGCTCTTCAATACGCTGCTAGCCAGGCCCAGCTCGTAATACAGCCAATTATTGAAGAACTCGATGTGAAGGCACAAACTAAGTTCCCGTGGGTCATAATTCTCAGTCTTCTCTCAATTGGACTGGCATTCGTTGGAGCGCCCAGTGTCGCAGTGGGCATGTTGCTTCTTTCGCCTTCGCTAAAATACGGCAGTCAGGCGCTAGCCATCAGTGCAATGCAAGCCCCAGGCTTTACTAAAGCGATGTGGCCTGCAGGAACCGATGACTCGAAGTCTGTGCAGATCGGCGACTTGGACAAAGAGCTCGCCAATGCAACTCAAGAGATGGCGGACAGGATCAACACTGGTGTTCAGCTTCTCATGACTGACATGCCGACATTTGTCGCTTTTGCCGAAAGCGGAAGGTTCTCTGGCAGCGAAACACTCTCGCTCCCGGCCAAAACGGACGGGCTTGATTACGCCCTCACCACGTACATGCTTTCCGAGGCAATGGCAAAGAACGGCTGGTACATTGTCCCACACCTTGGGCCGTATAATAGCGCCGCCGAAGTGGCGAATGGCCCGTTCGGGTGCACGATGGGCCCCAACAATGTCTGCACTGTCGACGATCAAGCCAGTTTCTGGAGTGAAAGCAGTCGGCGCGTCTATACTCTCACCAACGCGGAACACAACGACAACAAAAAGACTCCACTTCAGCTTACACAAGACATTATCAGCAACGGATGGGCCGCTCTGAACGTCCTGTTCGACGGCGCCTTCAACTGTACCGCCGAAGGCAAAGCAGGTAGTGCAGCGGTCAACTTTAATTGGGATGGGACTCTGGACATTGCTTGCGTATCCCAACTGTCGGTCTACATTGCTTGCGGGGCGCCATGTCCGGCCCCTCTCATCAACGGAAAATGCCCATTTGGATGGGTCCCCATGTCGCAGTGCAAGTTGTAGCTCCCGGATCCCAAGGACGTTCTATGCTTTACGAGAGGTGCCCCGACACATTTCATTTTTGTATATACCGTTTTATTTTCGCTTGCATTTGCATTCTGGGCGTTTTTGCTTGCACAGCATCAAGCCATCGGCGTTGTATGCTTGCTTTGCTTTTGTTGCCGTTCGGCGTCGTTTCTTCAGGACGGAAATTCGATTTGCAGCGAATTCAGCTGAGTAGATACGTGTATAAACTCAGAAAGCACAGAGTGTAAGCATTAGATCTAATATGTCCAGAAACATTTCTGATATACAATATTTATTTTCATAGTTCTAATCTCTGTCTCTGTTCAATTCGTGACACGAGCACACCTCTGCAGATGATTAGAGCTTAGTCATACACATTGCTTTAATATCATTCGTATCTCCTCCGAGCGCAATTGTTTCAGCCTTCGCTGCTTATTTGTCTTCGCGATATCGAATCACAAGGTCATGCGCTCTGCCGCCATCACGTATCTTGGATATCCCGGCGTGAGCGGAAGCCCATCCCCACTGAAACTAGGCATGTCGTCCACATTGATGTTCCCAGCATTGAAACGCGAATTCGTCCCACACTTCTCGACAATCGCACCGAAAATGTTCTCCTCGCACTGTGCTTTCGATGGAATTCGACCTGGCATCGGCTCGGCGGGCAAGTAATAGCCCAGAGCGCAGCCGGGCATTTCTATCCATATCCATTTATCGCGGACTAGACGTTCTGGCTGAGGAAAATTCAATTTACCGCAGGCGATTGGGACGGCGGCCTCACACATTGTGGGGTTAAGACCAATCTGTAGAGGTTCGGTGATTTTGACGCATTCGACATGGTAGCCATTCTCGGTGAGATTGAAAGGCCTGATACGATTTCCGACGGTCAGTAAATTAAGCGGACGAGTAGTGAGGGCGGAAGAGGGGACGGCGAGGAGTTGGAGCAATAGAGGTAGCAGAATCACAGAGGCACACATGGTGAGCCGAAAATTCTGGGCTTGAGGAAGTTGTCGATTGTGATATCTTGTAAAGGGCGGAAATTGTGGAGAGAGAACAGCCAAAGTAGAAGAGAGGGGAGCGTGGATATATGTGGATGGTTGTACCGCAGCTGCATGGTTTTTCGCAAAATCGCGTATATCCCATTGTTAGACTCGCTGTAGGCATCTGCGGACGGAGAATCCCGCATGCGCTCTCTTCGCCCCAAACAGAGATATATATGTTGTATTATCCGCTTCGTTTCGCAAATTTGTGTGGGTGATAGGAAATGAGGCGAGACAGTAGATGAAGACGGTCTGCTTATCTGGCAATGAAAACGACAGGGATACTAACGATTTACGCATCACGGTTCAACAGACCAACAGTCCTCTTTCCTAGCCTAATACCCTCAAAGACGACACCAAACACTTCGCTTTGTTATGGGCTCCAACAACCTTGACTAACCGTGTCTTGATTCCAACGAGGCCGTATACGTGTGCTGCGAGCTCCTTTCTAATGGAAGGAAAGATTAATTCTCCTGCGTCTCAAGCCATCAAGCAAGCAATGTAAAGAGCAAACAATCGAATATCAGGTCAAGCAGCTTCCTAGCTACTCTGGGGTACTGAGGCTAGGGCACGAATAAAACCGCTTTTTCTACAAAAAGCATGTATTATACCTCTTAGCGGCTTTTTTGCTCCGCTTTTTTGGCTTTTTATTATGTAAGCTGAACATGAATTATGATGGGAAGGTTCACCTCGCTGTTGACCCCCCTCGCTGTCGTCAGTTCTACTAGCTAACCTGCTTGCAGACCTCTATCTCTCTATCTTCAGCAATGTCTTCGCAACGTGACGATAGATCTTTGAATCAGCTCGTCGTCGATAACTTTCAGCAGATAATCGTATCTGAAAGGCTTGCTACTGTTCAGTGTCGTCACTGTCATACGATCATGAATCATGAAGCTACACGTCAGCAAATTCACCTAGATCAGTATGATCAGTACAGAAGAAGATCTACGAATTCGAATTCTTTGATTCAGACTATTCTCGATGCAAATATCAGATCTCTAGTCATCGATGTAGCTAAAAGATTACATCAAACTGCGACAATGACAGTCTACATGTTCAATCTATCATTCAATCACTATGAAAACTCATACGTTCAAGCTTACAAGTAAGTCTTTTATTCTCAATACACATTTTCTTTGCATACAATTATGACAGAAGTGCTATTGAATGAGACGTATCAAACGATGAAAACGAAGATCAATTCTATGCTCATGAGTCATTATTTGAACTTCTTCAGCAATGAGTCGACTAATATACGAAAGAAAAGAATCATAAATTTATGTGTGCACGTATTAAAAACAGTTACATCAAAAGAAGAAGAATTTCATTTGAGAGTTGAAGTCGACGTAACAGAGATTATGAATGCAAAAACACAAGCTTGTTGACTATTGAATCACATTGATGAGACTCTTCAGAATCAGTTTTAAAGAGTGAATACATTTGTCATTAATACATGTTTTACAATGAGAGCTTTATGAAGTGAGCTTGAAGCATTTGACGAGTTGAAGCATGTGTTCTTCGTTTCATGTGATAGTCATGATCTTCAGCTATTGCTTGACGACATCATTAAGCTTTCGTGATTTACAAAGATACTAGAAAAAGCACAGTGAATTGTTAAATTCTTTCTCGCTGCTCTTAAAAAGCTGACAATTCTGTGAAAGTTTCAAATAATAATTAGTATAATATTCATGTTTTCATCGAAGATTCTTGATATTTCTCAGCTTTACGCTCATCATCTTTCTCTTTCGATTAGTTTTTTATCTATCTAGAATCAAAAAACTCAACATCACATGACAGAATTCTTCTTCATTGAGCTTGCTTAAGAGTCTTTCTCAGTTTTATTGATTAATTCACATATTAATTATTTTCTTTCTTTAGACATATGATCATAAACGTTCGCTTATACTCAACGTTTCTACACGCTGAAGAATTATCATAAAACTCATGAACTCAGTATTAAAGAATGAGAAGACAATAATCAGATATGTCAGACAATTCAAGTTGAGAATCGACGTCAACAAGAATAAAAACACTATCAAAATCATATCTCATCTTAAGAATCTTGACTTTTGAACATTTTTAAAGCAAGCTTGTGATATTCTGAAGTCTATACATCAAATTCAATATCTCTCAGAAGCAGAAAATTATTCGCTAGTCAGAGTGCTTCAAAATTGAAACAAAATTTGAGTTCATTTATACTTCAAAGTCAAACAATATCTCGTCATCAAGTGCTTGAAGCACATAGCGAATCACGTTTGAAAGAATCAAATGCTCAGTCAATTTACATCTCTTCATGTAGTAACTGCTTTGCTGCTATCTTGAAATCATGACATTAAGATCATTGATTTAACAGCAAGTTCAACATTCAATTTTATTATGATGAGCTTCTTTGAAAAGCACGTCAATGATTATCATAATGTTAAATCAGCAATGAAGTAATGACTTGTCTTTAAAGATCAAATTGACAATTTTCGCTCTATTGTTGATTGCTAAAAATGAGTTGAAGATTCAAAGTTTTTTTGACTCTGCGTCAAGTCATTTGCATCTCAGCTCTTCAAGCTTGCTATACAAGTCAACAGAATACTTGATAACAATGTTTTAGCTGAGTGAGATTGATCAATCATGAATTTCATAAAGACGAAGTATCAGAAACTGAGTTAGACTAAAGATACTATCAATATAAAAGATTGATATTATTATTACTTTGATAAAATTTAAATACAAGACAATACATCAGATAATGTATAAGATAAAAGACAAAAAGTGAAAGAAAAGAATGAAAGCTCAACTTTTATATACATGAATTGAGCAGAATTAAAACTAGACAGTAGTTTTATTGATTTAAGATTGCAAAAGTTCACGCATATGACTGAGATAATTGAAACAGAATTGTTAAAACTAAATTAAGATGATGATGATTAAATTGATGATTTGATTCATTGAACTGCAAAACAGATTCAATGAATCGAGATTATTTAAAATATTAATAATTTATGTTCTAAATTAAGTTGATGATCTGACATCATGACAGTAACTTCTCTTTTCAAGACTGAGTTTCTGCAAGATAATGAGAAGAAACAAGATGAAATGAAGAAGAATCAAAGATGCAGATTAAAATGAAATGAGAATTGATGTAAATGCATTTTAATGTGATGAAGCACAGATGAAACTAGAATAAATCTGAGTTACATTTGAGTCAGATTTGAGTAAGATGTCTGAAGAATGAGACGAGATGAGATGCATTTTAACATGATGATGCACAGAAAATTGAAATACATCTGAATCACATTTGAGTGAGATTTAAATAAGATGTTTGAGTCAGATCTAAACAAGATCTGAGTCAAATTTGAGTAAGAAAAAGATGAAATGCAGTTTAATATGATGATGCACAAATAAAACTAAAATACATCTGAGTTACATTTAAATCAAATTTAAACAAAATGTCTGAAACAGATTTAAATGTGATTTAAGTCAGATCTGAGCTGAATTGAGATGATGAAGATTGAATTTAAAGTTCTTGACATTGACATTGAAATATCACACATGACAGTACATGTGATTCTTCGATGACAGAGTTGATGAGATGATATTCATTAAGCTCTTGCTCATAATTATTCAGAAGATGAAAAGACTTTCAAGTAGAAAAGTGATTTTCTCAATCAATGTAATACTTAAGCAGAAGTGAGTTATAACATTTATCATGCTTGAAGTTTAGTATGCTGTTTACATATCAGAATCTTTCATCATTCTTAACAATAATGAGTTTTTAAGATTTCTGATGTTGACTTAAAAAAGAATCACTTGCAATATAATTCAGAAAAGTAACATGAAAGATTAAATGAATCTTCATGAATGCTGAAAGATTTAACTTAATGATCAAAGAATTGTTCTTGAAGACACGCTTGATCTTGAAGAGATTTATGTTATGATTGTTTAACTTAACAGCAAGATGAGCGATGTTAAGATTGCAAACATTCAATCAAACTTCATCTTCGACGAAGTATTTAAAACAAGAATGATGAAAGAGATTGACATTGAATTTATAAATGATCTGAGTTATAAACATCTCATCACGTAAATGCTCAGTTAATTTCTTCATTTTCTTGATGAACTCTTTGACATTGATTAACTTGTCTTAAGCTTGAGATGTAAAATTCTTAAGCAGAGATTCAGAAGACTTGAAGTTTAAACGTGAGTTTTGACTTAAATTGATCAAGAAGAATGATGTTAAAGTGATTAATGATGATGTGTTATTAATGACAAATTCGACTTCAGAAAGTCACTTAGCTCAGTCATTCTGCATGTAGTTGACGAAGACTCGAAGATAATGCTTCATGACAACATTGACTTTCTTGATTTAATCATCAATCTCAAAGTGATACATTGTTGATAACTTAACATTTATCTTTAACATTTTACACATATGCTTTCAAACATTGAAGATGAATTGTGTGTCTCGATCAGACATGAAGAACTCAAGTAAATCATGATGTTTTTAAACATGAGCATAAAAGCAGTTGATAACTTCTTCAACTTTCATAAAAGTGATGAGAACTAAATGTTTCATTTTGATAAGATGATTGATAAAGATTAGAACATATTTATATGTGATACTCATGAAGATACTGAGCGATAAAAAATTTACATAGTTCATGAAAACATTATGTCAACAACATTTGAAAACTGAAAGAAGATGCAATCATTCTTAAATTCATTGTTTAAAGAGCTTAAAATGTGTGTACATATGACAGTTTTGTACGAAGCATTGAACATATTTATAAATGTTTGATCATCAGTAAACTTAACTGATCAGTTCATAGCTTTTTGCTCTTTCATCGACGTTTTGACGAAGAGCTTGAATAGCTTGTAAGCTAGTGAGCAACGACATCTGAATCTTAATGCACTTAAGACGCATATGCTAGCTACTAGAACAGACACTTTTCATAATTCAGCGATTAGCTGATTTAGCAACATAGATCAATCATCAGTCAGTCGTTAGCTGATTAGATCAGCTACAAGCTGGTTCAACAGAGTAGAACTCGTATCAAGCTATCATGCGTTCATGATTTTGCGCGATGTTTATCTTAGTAAGCTTCAATTTTACTTCATTCATTTTTCTCATCACAGTTATTCAATTATCGTACATCATGTCTGTCAGTAATCGCGCAGAACTCGTCTTTCTACAACGTCTACAGTCTTATTTATCATCAGTTTCAATCACAGCAGTCGATCGTGCTCACAGCGATCTCATGTACAATTATCAGTCTGCTCAGTTTCGAAATAGATTAAAACAGATTGATTATGCGTCTCTTCTTTTGCAATTGAAGATTTCAACTTTGATTGATCAAAATGCGAAGATCTTTGAGCAGAAGATTGACGAGACTGTGAAACAACTGATGATGAATATATACGATAATTCGATTTGAACATTCAATACTGAGAAGAAATGACATCTCATCGAAATCATCATCTACGCGAAACTCGTCATCAAATCTATTCTTCGCTTGAAAAATCGAATCGAAGCTTTCATTCACTTGAAACATTCTTCTTCGATGGCAGAAAAGACATCGATAGAAGAAAAGAGTGCTAGTGTACATAGAAAGAGAACACTATTTCGAAAATTTACAGCTTTCTTCAATAAGTCGTGAACTTCTACTGACAGACGTCGTGTGTAATGCGTCAGATGCATTGAAGAATGCATAGAGTAAGTAGAAATTTCGTTCAACGAATGAGCAGACACTATGATTAATAGATTAATAAATTTTAGATTTTCTCATCATCTGAACTATGTAAGTTCTTGTATGTCGCTAGCTGCTACATAATCAATCTCATTGTTTACAGATCTTTACAGTAAAATCTCAGTCGCTTGTTCGTTCTCAATACTCTATCATCATAGTCATGACTAGACACTATCGACTGAAATGTTTTGATCATTCATATATGCTTCATTCAACGTGACTATATGCTTTTCACTCATTTTCTTCGATTTATCTCAATTTACTCTAATTTATCTCAACTTACACAATGTTGAACTTTCTTCATTATCGAGTGAATTTCGCCTTTTCTCGTCTGTCTAAGCTCGCAAGCTCGTTCATCTTTTGAACTTTCTTTTTCAGAAAATTCTCTTCGTATAAGATGTTGAATGTATCTCAGTCGATGTAATTATTCATGTAAAAGAACTTCTTGCTTTCAATTGATATCAGATGTGCACTTCGTAGTATAGTACTTATATTGTAAAATCGTCGACACTCAAGATATCGAGACTTCTTGACAGTATTCTTCGATCACTGCTCGACTTCTATCATATCATGTAGAGCATCGAATACTTCATTATTTTTGAGCTTTAGCAATTCTATTAAAGTTCTCGAGTATTGCACAGATTTCTCATTGTCATCTTGACGAAGCGAATCACAAACAGTGATTATAATTTGCAACTGTTTTATCAGTCTATCATTCAAAGCTTCGACTATGTCAGAATTTTCTTGATCATTCTCAGCATACTCTTGAACATAGATGTAGTCACATCTTCAATTCAACATTTGTTTCTGTCATGCAGAAGCACATCGAATTCGCTTCAATGTAAGCTTCTCAGAATTTGTCAAGTCTTTATCTTCACATCTTCAGCATTCAATCGATGCATGAACAGAAACGAAGTAATCATTTATTCAGAAGAAGTTGATTTTTTTTCGATTCATTTAATACTTGTTTGACTTTATTTCTGATTTCTTGCGTCGAGATTCTCTTATAAAAATTGACAATTCGTTCAAGAAACTCTTAATATGTGTCATCTTCGCTATTTCAGAGACGATGCATCAGAATCGAGAATTACTAGATCAGTTTTGTCGTCGATTTGAATTCATTTCTGATAAACTTCATTCAAGCTGCGTTAAATCAAGACTTCTAGAAGACTTTGTAATCATGACTTTCATTCTCTTGTCAATCTCTGATCTGAACGTGATTAGATCATGAAGAATGATATCTTTCATTGTCAACATATTAACTTATCGAGTATTGTGATGCAGTATCTGCATTTGAAAGTTCTCTCGCTTGTTTGTAAGATCATAATAATCTTTGATCAGAAATTTATGTGCGATCTTCATGTAAGATGTGTCAAAATCATCTGCATCTTCATATCTTCGAATAAAATTCATATAATGAGAGATCACATGAAACTTGAGATAGTTAAAGTTTTCGTCATGTTGAAACTGCTTGAATACTTCTTTTAAGACGTTAATTCTGTATATTGCGTTGTTCATGTAACGCAGAGACTCGTCATTGTGCGATTGATATTGAATCATCATCATGAAGTTCATAAGAGCTCAAGCACAGTACAGCGCATCTGATGCTTTTCTAATCAATAGTGAAGTAATAATCGCAATAAGCTGATGCACTATTGTCTTTTGTTTGACGTCAATTCATTGCTTCACGAATAGAAAGTCGTGAAAACGTCTTAACTCTGAATATGAAAGAACTACTCGAAATCTTTGATTCAATTGCACGTCATGTGTTGTGTCTGCGATTGTCTGTGAATCACACTTTCTTTTGAGACTGATCGTCGATGTTATATTCTTGATGATCATCTCAAGTCATTGAATTAGATACATCACTGTGCTCTTCAATAACTGATGCAAGATGTCAATCATCATGATGACGTGAATATTGACAAGTTCATGTTTTTAGGCAAAGTTTCGCACTGAGTGTACTCACTTAACATCGCGCTTGATATCTGCTTTAGAGCGTGAATTCTTTTCTTGACGTTTGATTTGAGTCAATGTACTCTCATGTGTTTGAGCTTCTCAGATTGCCTGCAGATTATTGCGTTGATTCGATGAAACATGATATATAGTGCACTGCTCTTCATTTTTGATTCTCGTAATAGTGATCTGCTTCTCATAGTCAATTATAAATTCGACGATGATAGAAAAACACTGTCAAGTATAATCATTCACACAGCGAACGTGAAACTCTCTTCTAGTTAATTTCTCAAGTGCTAAAGAACGAGAACATTAGCAAGAAAAACTCTTCATTCGATTGAACAGTTTAAACTCACGTTTTAATATTATCTTCAGTGAGTGATGATATAACTTGCGTTTCAGATCTTCATTCGCATGTTTAGTTGAAGAAAAAAAACTCTAATAGTATAACACTAGATCTATTTTGCTTTCGTCAAGTTGCTTGATTCAGATTATCAACGATAATATATACAGATCATGCAAATTTATTCTCGTGATGTTGAGTTAACATGATTTTGTCTGTAGCTAACAGTACTGAAACTATAGTGTCATCTTCAGAAATCAGTGCTTGCGTATCTCATCATCAGATATCGATGTGCATTTTTGTGTACATTCGATTTTCACTGACGTTGTATACTTTGATTGATGCATATTTCAGATTACTTGCAAACGAACGATGTCTCAAGAGAAATTTCAAGACGTTTATCACATTTCTGTACTGAATCTTGAATATATCTGTTTCAATCTCTGAATTCATCGATGAGATCTTCAAAGATGTTTCGAATCAACTATCATCAGATATTTCATAAAATATATTGTGTAGAATGCTTCTAAATTGATCTGCATTCTTGAAGATACAATCAGCATGATGAGTCTTCTGAAACGAGATCTTGAAGTATTGATTAATATCTTCGCTACTGACTTTTGCATTCAGAAATCACTGTGCAAGAGAAAAATCTTTCTCGTTCAAAAAAAGAAGTCACTCTGATTGAAAACTGTCATCTAAAGATGATCGTGAATCTTGCTTGAGTTTACTGTAGTTCGAAATGATTCTTATGAGTCTGATATATTGTTCTAGCGATTCATCAACGCTTCGTCTCTTTGTATCATTCGTCTCATCATAATTGTCTACTTTGATGAATGAGAAAGTACATGATGAATTGATAAATCTTTTGAAATCAAGTGATATTCATGCAATTGAATTTCGAAAATGCTTCTGATCGTCTGAAGCTTCTACGTTTTCTTCTGTACTTTGCTCGAAGTCAGAGACGTCAGTATCATTCATCATGATCATTTCATGTCATAAATCAGTCTGAGAGTATTCACATGTGTCTGTATACTCATCGACTGCTGAGTTCTCTTTTCTTAAATATTTCTCGAAGAACTGCACGTCATTTCGCAGCGTCAAGCAGTGATTAAAGTGATATATCAGATCTCGTGTGATTCTCAATATCATTTCACACGTACGACAGTTTCGCTTCATGCTTGAAGCTGATTTCGATGAAGTAGATTGTAGTGAAAGAGACAACAAAGAATATTGATTGACACATTTGACAAATTGTATCGCGCTGTCGCTATTTTTAATCAGAATCTCTGTTGATACAAGTACGTTGAACTACGAAATGTCAGAATAGCATGCAATACAAAGAATAGAATGATCAGAAATTAATGAGATCTGATATAACAGTAAAAGCGATAACTCTTGTTTTACTTCTGATCAAGCAATTTGTTCTTTTTTACTCGAAGCTCTTTGATGAAAGCAAATTTTCCTGAATTACAACGAGTTTAAGATAAATTATCGTAAATTTGAAATGCTTTGCACATTTCAATATTTACTTCGAAATTTGTGAGTTGAAAGCAAATTTCTCTAGATTATCATTGATTTGAGATAAATTATCGTAAATTTGAAATGCTTTCACAAAATGCTCAATCAGCTAGTATATCATAGTCATAGTCTCTGCGCTTTAATAACTCTGTAGAATATTAAAGATCATTTTATATAGAGAGAATTTAACGTGCAGTACTCTTCAGATTGATGAAAAGATGAATACAGATAATTTGTTGTCAAAGTGTGTTGTGAGCAAATTTGCTTTCACTTAGCATAATTTGCAACATGAGAACGAAAGTTGATCTTTGCTTCATCTCTAACTTATCAACTCACAACTCTTTGTTCTTCTGATACTCATTATCGCGATAAGCACTCTCACTCTATCTGTTGCAAAGCTCAGTGCATACATCATCTATCATCAGCGTGTAGTGAAATCTGTAAGTGATTCAAAATAGGGAAAATGTCACATGTACTCTTATCTCACTTCTCAACATCATGACAGTAATCGTCTCACATTCTATCGTATGACTTCTAGAAATTCTCAGAACTGATGACAATGTTTGCATATTTGCTAGTCTTTCAATATGTCACGAAGACTCAAGTTGATTTCAGATACGCTTGCAAACTTCAACTATGATGAGATTTCGTTGAATTGAATCAAGATGATGATCATTCAAGATCTTGTCATCGATGATGATAAGTATGATACATTGAAGATACACATTAAACAAATGCTGAGAAATGCGAAATTACTCGAAACATCACTTGATAATAAAATTGAGAAAGAGACAGTCAGAAAGATTGCAATCATCAAGTAACATGAAAAGATGCATGTCTTATAGAGTGAGTGAGATGAATAAACAGTAAGAAGAGAGATAGAGCAACGAGCGTAAAGACAGAGAGATCTGCTCATCTGATTGAGCAAGCACAACTCAGCTCAGTCTCATCATTCATCTTATCAACGATGATTGACTTTGATCACATGATCTTGACTTCGAACAATATGATGAATAATAAGATGATTCATCATTCACAGCTTTTCATAGCGAATGAAAAGCAGAGCAATCTCACTCGGAAGAACGTCAATTTCAATAACTATCAAAGACAGCTTGTTAGCAAGACAATGTTCAACTTTGAAAAGAAGAAAATTATCTATGAAGTCGAGAATTTTGAAAAAGTTGAGATCAGAAATGCAGTCAACTTTCATGTCACATTGATAAATATGACAAAGAAGAGAATATTCTACTACATCTTTCGAGTTCAAGCTATAGAAAAACGTAAGAGAAGTGAACATGAGAATTTCGTGCAGTGTTTGAGCAGCGCAGCTGAAAGTACAGATAACTTCACTTCATTCAAGATCTCATTAGAAGATGAGAGTGAACAACTCATCACAAAGAAGCGAAAGCTTTGCAGAGAAGCTTGTCTCAATGTTTCGATAGTGACTCTTGAAGTTCTTAATGTCGTCAAGACTGTTAGTTTCAATGAGTCACTTTCTTTGACAACAGATTCTTTGACAACTAATGATGACTTGAACATGAGAGAAGTGATGAAATACAATCGAGAGCACATTGATCTGTTTTTCGTCATCAACTTCATTGATATCATTCAGACGTAAGTGCGAATGCAAAGTAATCATGTAGTAAAACATGCTAACTTCATGATATAGATTCAAAGATCTGCAGAAACAACAAGCATGCACTCAAATGAATGAGAATATATTTCTCAGAGTCTTGCAGTTTTGAAAACGCGATCTAAACTGTACAGACATCGACGATAAGAAAATTGACAAAGATGCAGATGCAGATCGAAATGTGTGAATAGAGAGTATGATACGAACTCTACTACTTGTACAAGCGTTGAGAATATATTGACAACTTCATGTTGAAAGAACGATTCAACACAAAAAATTTCAATGCAATCAAATGAGAATGAGAAAGATAAGTCTTCTTTGCTTTTCAAAGCTACAGACAGAATAACATACTTACTTTTCTTCATTCGCAGATCATTCAAGTCATAGAATTGATAGTGATGAAGCGCTGACTTCATCTTGCTCATGTGAAAGTCAATCTCTTTCGTGAGAAGCTCGATGATAAACATCTGTTCATCGAATCTCAGAAATTTTCTCAGAATCTCAAGGCGAAATGTTCATCAGACAAGTCATGATCAATGATCTGTCTCTGCATGAAGAGCAGTTTCACAGCGACGCTAAAGTCAAATCTTAAATCAATTCTGATTCTGCTGTCTTTGATCTTGATATCGAATTAACAGAGTGAATTCGCAAAGACATTGACATCTGTGTCACGTCTTGACATCAAACTGTATGTGAATCATCGCTCTGAAAAGAACAAGCTTCTCTTAAAAGATCGCTTGCTGTTTCAAGATTGAAAGAAGATAGAAACAGATGAGAATGAGATCGATGCAACAGTAACAACTCTCATAGAAGAACAGAAACGACTTGTAGTGCTGACTGAATCGAAGTCGTACAAGACACATGTGAAGCATGTCATTGTCAATCAAAGAGATGTTTGAAATGAAATCAACAGAAGTAAAAGAAGAGTAACTCTGTATGATTCGCGAACATGCTGAAATCGAATACTAAGAGATGAATTTCACATGAAGAAGAGCAGAGATTCTAAGATCATAAGCATTTTACGAGCATTCAAATGTCACATGCACTTCGTACTGTGAGTCTATTCGAGCACATCTTTTGAGATCTCATCAGATGATTTAGATCACTATGTGAAGATTCTAAAGTGCTCTGATGAATGAAAGAATGAACACATTCTAAAGTCAAGCGATTCAAAGAAAGTGCTGTCATGAGGCAAATCAATGTTCAACGCATTAAAACGTAAGCATGATGTACAGATGAACGATGAACTGCAGAAAATCGCAAGAAAATTTGATAGACTTCTCACTTTTCTTATGATTCAACGTCTATCATCAATGAATTGATTCGACGCTCTCTGCATGAAGCTATCTTCTCATGAGATGCAAGATGTGAACTGTTCAATCATTGAGAAGTATAAAGAGATGCACGCGAAACTTGAGAGCAAGACTGCAAGAAGTGTAAAAGAAGAGCTGCGAGTACGTGTCAACGACTGAGTATCAGACAACAAGAAGAATTCGATGTCTGTGTTCTCTTTCTTCGACTTTGTTCAGATTTCATGACAGATGAGACTGTGTGTTACATTTTCATATTTTCTCAAATTGAAGACAAAGCACGATTTGATGTTTATCTGAACTGAACTTGTTCGTAATAAATGATTGACAGTCGTCAATAACTGTTTCTACGATGATAATATCAAGAAACTGTATGAATCAAGCAGCAAGTTACAGCGAATCATGAAGATATTGAACAAATCTATAGTCATTGAAGACGATCAGAGAAAGAGAATTCTGATAATGTTCTTCTCTTCAATCATAGCGAAAATCGTCTGATTGATACGTCTACTTGAATTCTCTCGATCATAATTTCTATGTTTTGCATCATGCATGATGTTTTCAACTCATTGAATGTCGAGTATATCTGTTTCTTTACTAACAACGAGCTAGTATCTTATCAAGATTCGTGAAATGAACATCACATTCTTTCATAGCGATCTAAGTCTTGAAAATCGACAGAGCTTGATCAATAGTTTTCAAGACATGAAAGAGAATGATTTTGATCTCGATATTCTGATTGAAACTACTGAAGTTCTAAAGACAGATTACACTCTTCATCATGCATTTCAAGTGATACTGATGAAGCTCAACTATATGATCTGAATGAAACAGCAGACTTTTTTTCGAATCAGTAGATATGATCAAATCGCGAAGAAGACGTGAGCATATCGATTTTATACTTTGAAATTCGATGTCGAGAGACTTATTAAAGATCATCAGATGTGATGTCAGATCTTTCAAAATGATACATATGATGATAGTAAAGTGAAAGAAATGAGTGATGAGAAAATAAGAAAGAATAATCAGATAATAGAGACTGTGTGAGAGACTTTAGTTTAGTGCTTTTGCTTCATAGTCTGTTAACTGTTATCAACAAGTCGTTGTTAGTTAGTTCAGTCAAAAGAAGTAATCGTTGACAGCAGAAGCATAGACATGATGACATAAGTAATAAGATGCTGTGTTTTGAAAATATTGAAAATGCGAGAAAAATAACATCATGTATATATTTTCACTGTCGTAAAAATATGACAATTTATCATTTTTTACTTTGATTATTCGAATGATTTATCTTGTCAGATGATAATTTATCATTTCTTACTCTGTTTTTACATTAGCAATGTGTTTTCTAGATATTCTAGAAGTCACTAGAATCAAACTCACGCAAGACTTACGACGTGACTGTAACACAACTAAAGCTACGTCTTTTTGTATTCATCAAATTATTATCATCAAGTCTTTTAACTATCAACATAGCTTTCGTGATCACACTTTGTGATAGTCATAGAATTCAAGTGTAATAGAAATCATTAGTCTGTCTTGAAATTGAAATAACAGCATCTCATTTCTGCGCATTCTTCGTTGCATAGACAACATTGCATCTGTATCACATTCGTGTTTCTTCTAAGTCTTTGATGCTCTTCAAGACTCATTGCAATTCTGTTGCATAAGAAAAATCAACATGTTCAGTATGAGATCTTCGATGATCTTCTACAATGAATTGCAGCGACATAACTGAATCAGAAAGATGATGCAGAAAGACTTAATAATCGACAACGACAAATAAAGTGAGATCGTAATGACAATGAAGAAGAAGATGATATTTTTGAAGATATATGACATAAAACTTGATAGTGAGCTGACAAAGAAAAAGCTTCAAACGATGACTGCAAAGATTATCATCATCTTCGACAAAGAGATTGAAAGTATATTACAGAATTGACTGCATAAGACATTGATGATCATGACTCAGCGACTGAACAACAACGAAAGGCGAAGAGCACAACATCGAGAGCGAACACATGAAAACATTCAATGTCAAAGAAAGTCGCAAGAAGAGATTAGAGATGACAATGCTGATCAACTATCGTTGATGTCGTGAAATGCTACAACGTTGCTGACGATGAAGAAATCAGATAATCAAACATCATTGATGAGTTCTATTCACTTAACTATGAATAAAAGGCAAAAAGAGATCAATCTGCTGAACATGCAATTCAAAGAGTACAAAAGATTATTGATTGAGAAGAGAATTTACAACGTGACGAAGAATAGAATTCTTTACGACAGTGAAAATATAAGATGAATTGAGATTGAAAATGAGCGATGCTGACAGACTGCGCTGATAGAAATGACAGCAAAGAGCTGCTGTCGCTTTCAGTTCATCATTGATTGACTTTCTTCAGATCAGTAACTAGAAAATTGTAAAGATTATATTAATTCGTTCACTGACTTTGAAAGTAGTAGAATCAATCTTCGCTACTTCAACATCTGAGAATACGCTCGAGTCATCAATCAAACGTCGCAAACTGCGATCACGAAAGATCTTGAAAAAAGATGCAATAGCTAGATTGAGAAAGACTACACGCATGCAGAACTCGAGAACGAAAATTCAAGAAGAATAGAAGAATAACTGAAAGCACACGTTGACGCTCTGATTTTATTAACAGCAAAGATCATGTTTGTGCTATACAAGCTTGTGAAGAAGATTTTATGATCAACGAGCGAAAGTTCTATTACTTTTTGAACTAACAATATTCGCAACATTTCAGTTCTAAAGCAAAGTCTTTGATATGTTGTCAGCGAAAACTTGCTCTCTAGCAACGAAGATTTCGCAAAGAAGAAGTGATTGACACTCATGAAAGAGACACTCGATCATCAAGAGATCTCTCAGTAGACATTGCTCAGTCTTTGTCAAGATCTTCAGTGATGAGATTGTCATCTGCAACGTCTGCTTTACAGATTCTTCGTTCAAGCACGACTACTTCTTCGAACGAAGATCGCAAGCAATTTCATCGATGAAATGAGATTTCTGTCAATGTTAAAGAGTTTAGATAAATTGATGCAATCATGAGTAGATTGATCTTCAACGCTCTAAAATGCAAGCAGAATGTTAAGATGAATGATGATCTACAGAAAATCATCAGAAGATTTGATAGACTTCTCACTGTGCTTATGATTCAATGACTATCATTCATGAATTGATTCAACACGCTGTGTACAAAGCTATTTTCTCATGAAGTGCAAGACGTGAACTGTCTCATGATTGCAAAGTATAGAGAGATGCAAGCAGAATTCAAGAACAGAACTATAAGTGTGAAAGCATACTTAATGATAAACTGAGAATTGAATTTGAATATTAACAATGATCTCAAGAATAGAAGTTTCTGTCACAAATGTCACAATTCTTCAGATGAATTCTGAGTAATCAGCTGTTTTCATGTCTACTGCAAAGAGTGTCTTAACGCTCTTGTCTATGAAGTTGTCAAGCATGATGAAGAGCAAACTGCATGTTTAGATTGCAACAGCATTTACATCGAGTCTCGATCATGCGACAAGTTAAAAGAATTGCAGATGAATGTTGAAGACAGTGAAAGAACTTTCTCATGCACTTGCAAAGATTTCGAACAAGATCTCAAATGAATCAATTTCAACGACTCAATTCTTTCATCTTCGAAAACGATGATGATGCAAATGCAGATTGAGCTGTGATTGATGAAGAAGTTGAACAAGAAGATCATCATCTTCACTCAGTTTCACATGCTATAAGCTCTCATCGTGTCATGAATTCTCTGACTTGAGAACAAGCTAATTGCAAAACAGCATGAAAGTGCTGAATCATCTTTTTCAACAGCGTGACTGAGTTTTTGTCAACTATCACGACAAAATGAGTCAGAAAGCTCGCGATCACGTCATCATCACGTTTCATGATGATTCAATTACGAAAATCATGATCATCTTTCTCAAATGCAACAACATTGAGCTTAATCTCATCATGATCTTGCGCGTCATCTGCGTCAATCTGTGATGAAACAGCAGCGTGAAACAACAAGTCTTCTGTTGCGTTTTTCACATTGATCAGTTCTTTGAAATCTTCATCACTCATCATGTTGTTTAAAACAGCGTTGACGAGAAACTGATCTTACACATCATCTACGTCGATCTGTGATGAAACAGCAGCATGAAACAACAAGTCTTCTGTCACGTCTTTTGCATCGATCAATTCTTTGAAATCTTCATCATTCATCTCGTCATCAAGAACAGCGTCGACAAGAAACTGCAGACGCTGCAGAACAGCAAGCGTGAGATCATTGACATCGTCATTGACGATGTCAAGATGCTGAATCAGCTGAGCTTGACAAAGCTGATGTGACTGTTTGAGTTGATGAGCGTCGAAGAGAAAAAGAAGTTGTTTATTCTGATGAATGAGAGCAAGAAGAATGAGAATGCTAATAAGAGAACATCAGCGATGAGAGATTGTGAGTTGAGAATGAGAGAGATGTTAATTGTGATTTCATGAATCTAAGCTTTTTTTTCTTCTTTTTCTCTTCTTTTGACACATCGTTTCTTTCACATCGCTATTTTCTTTTCGCTTTTCTTCTTTTCTTGCTCTCTAGTACTTTTCAATCAGCAACAAACACGTTGTTTGCACACTGCACGCACGCACGCATGCACTCAGCTCAGCTGATTCAACTTCATTCACATAGACAACATTATTCATCTTATTCTGTATTTTACTTGAATCAACGAAATTCTTCTTGAACATCTCAACAGTTTCTGTACATGAAATGCAAAGAAACTTGAAGAATGAGAAGAATTCTTCTACTTGATTCTAATCATTCAACGATGCTTTCTCATCAGATCTCTGCAGACTATAGAGTTCTGAGACAGATGATTCTTGATGATCTGAGCTTCGTCAAGCACGATACGATGAAAATGAACTCGATGAAAGATATCATGATTCTTCTCATACATCTTCGTTCATCATTCTCGTCTACGAAGTCATCAAGCGCGACGAAGAGCAAACTGCATGTTTAGATCTAACTGCGACATCATGTACATTGAGTCTCGATCGTGTGATGAGTGAGACTCAGAGTTCTTCAGCAATAAAATGCACAGTTCGCGTTCTCAGTTCACACATGCAAAGACAAATTATCGTAAATCTCTTGAAATTTATCTCAAGTAATCAGAGTTCTTCAGCAATAAAATGTGCAGTTCACATTCTCAGTTCACACATGTGAAGATAAATTTATCGTAAATCACTCGAAATTTATCTCTGATAATCAGAGTTCTTCAGCAATAATATTCGCAGTTCGCATTCTCACTTTGCATAATGTGCGAAGATAATTTATCGAATTTTCTCTTAAATTTATCTTTGATAGTCAGCTTGAACTCAGAGTTCTTCGACAATAAGATTCGCAGTTCGCATTCTCAGTTTGCATGTGCAATGATAAATTATTGCAAATTTTCAAATCTATCTACACTTTTGAGTAAGTCATGAAAATATTATCACAATCTCGATGCAACGAAGTTAGAACACAAATCTGACAGAATAAATAAGCACTAAGATGTTAATCTACTCGTTCTCAGTCAATAATTGAACATAATAGTGTTAACAACAACAGAGTTACACGCTTTCAGAGATTGCATATCTTCAAGTACGTGTCGTGTCTTTTTCTTCTTCACTCTTTTTTTCTTTTATTTCAGAACTCAATCACATTCATCAATTCATCGTGTATCAATCATTATTTCGCGTCATCTTCTAAGTGAACTGTCATGACAAGTAATAAGAACAAGAAGAACTCGAACACTGCGATTGATAGTCAGATGCATAGCATGTATTATGAATTGTTGACACGCAGTTAACTGACTCAATGATCATGTTTAGTTCATTTATCAATAAGATGTCAAAAGAAGAGTTGAGAAAGCAAGTGACAATTTCGACATATCATTGAAAGAATCTGAACTCAGGTTTAAAAGACAAGAACGCGAGTTTCTCGACACGTTGAACAACTTGAATGATAATTTATCATCTTAAAAACAGTGATCTGCAGAACGACTGCAGAAGAAGGCAAAATCAATGTCAATATCATCATGTATATTCTCAGCTAATATGATCTCAACATAGTTCACTAGAATCTTTCGATTTTTCAAGAACATCTTGTCAAAGAAAAAGACGCATCAGCGTAAACAGCATCTTCACTCGTCGTTATCAATCTTGTCATCTTCTCAGCTTAATGAGCGAATCTCAAAGTCTGAAAGATTGACAGAATTTTCATCAAGTTCTTTTGCATTGAGTTGATGATACAACGCAGCACAGATTGATGATTCAGATGACAACTCTAGAGAAATTCTTTGAGCAGAATTCAGATGATGATCGAGAATAGTCTTTGCTGCAGCTCATGTCGATGTGCTTAGATACATAGAACTCATTCTACTGACAACAATTATGACGTGTGAAGTAGAAAAGAGCATAACGTCATGATCAGAGCTGCAATGAGTTCTCTTGAGCAATCTCATGTGCAATCTCTGAAACAGAGATCGCGCACATCAATTAAAACACAGATCACGAATAAACTACTTTGTCGCGAAAAGATTAACAATAAACAAAGCTCGAAAGATAATGTGCAACTCAAATCTTGTCATATCATCAATAGATTGACAGACACAGTTATATAATTCTATTAAACAATATCGAGCACAAATAATGTTTCAGATTCGAGATGTAGTGAAGAATCATTATGTCTTTTACAAGAAAGTCAATACATCGAACTATATTGTCAGATTGTTAGTTAATAATAACTTCATCAGCTCTGATATTGAAAAGATAAACATCTTCACAGACGTGATGCGTTGACTGATATGTACTTAGTCTAAAGAATGTTATTTTCTAGTCTTGATGATCGTGAAGATCACTGCTGTCTCATTTTTCAATCAAGAAGATCGTAGTCTTGATCAACTATCAAACACGAGAATCATGTTTGCTGAGCTGAAAGACGAAATCATGATACTCATAGCAATTGCGATTCAACATGTCATCAGTGAATGAACAAGTGATCAGAAAAAGATCGAGAAATGAGAAAAGACTGCAGTAAAGAGTATAACATCTCAACTGTTAATGTTCTCTTGTGCTTTATCTTTAAAATGATTGAACAATGATTGATTAACATGCAACAGTAACACATAAGCGAATGATCAAGAGCTGACGAAAGCAAATTGAGGCTTGAAGAAATTTGATATTGAGCATGCTGCATGAACGCGTCGTAAGTCATGTTGAATATCACGAAAACGACGTATTCAACAGCATCTCTGCGACGTATAATTTCAATTGCAATCAGGTAGATGATCTACTGACTATTAACGCGTCTCAAAAAATCATCAGAGAATGTTCTTTCTCTTCTTTCACTGATTTGAAATACTCGTCGATGTATTCTGTAAATGAGATCTCTAGTTTCATAAGAAATCAAACATTGCAGCTCGAAAAGTCAAACAACACAGAAATCGCGACAGAAAAGACAAAGAATACAACAAATCAATCAGAATCAACGAATAGTGATGAACATGAAACACTTCAAGAAATATTGAATGATGAACAGAATCAAGATCAGAAGAACGATTCAGATGTGAGCATTCGTTTTTCAGCTATAGAAATGAGTGATAACTAATGCAAGATAAATGTCTGAAGAATTCGAAGACACAACTGAAGTCGAATCTGATCAGATTTCGCTCGACGAAGTCAGAGATACATATCGATTACAAACATCGAAGATGAAAGATAGTCGAAAGATGAGCTACGCTTGATCATTCAACAACTTTCGCAAGCAGCTGAACATAAACACTAAGACTCTGTATTATCGAAGAGCAAATAAAAGTGAATGTGTACTGACGTTTGAAGACGAGTATCAGGTTTTTCTGAAGAGAGTAGAGAAGAAATTGAACGTCAATGTTAATGTTTGACGAGAAAGTAAGAGTGATTATATAGAACTCGAGTGATAGTAGTAGAATATTTTGTATATGAACAACAAACACAATCGTGAGTTGCTTTGATGCTTTTAGTTCTATTGATTGCGAGTAACTTATACAACGTGCTTGCAAGAATGAAGAATTGTACAAGACATTATGAAATACACAAGCTTGTCTTCAAGAAACTAAAACTTTTGAGCAGTGCACGACATGATGTTTCAATGTAACAACGAGGTAAATCTGAATAAAATATCTCAATTTACCTATCATGAAATAATGACATGATAAGTATTTGTCAAGAAACGTGCACAGATTACAAATTTCACATACTGATAATAACGAGCGCTGAATGTGAACACTGATCAGATGACACACATTGCGCATTGTATTATTTGAGCATAAAAAGCAAATGACTGTCATCAAGAGCTACAAGTGATTGTAGCTAGCTATTAGTTGTTGATGAGTGATTATTAGAGCTTGTGAGCTAGAAGCTCAACTAAACAGATATTTTTGACTGATGCTAGCTTGATAAGCTTGTAGTCAGTTTTAGCTGATTTCATCAAATGATCGATGTTCTGAATGATCATCGATGACATTATCATGAGCGAGCTGAATGATACAAAGATGTAGTTTATCTGAGTTGAGCATGTACTTTCTTTCTTGAAAGTACAGATGATTCTCATGTTCTTTACACTCAACTAGAAAAATCTTGTTGTGATATCATGTTTCATTGCAAAGTGCTTCAATTATCTGAACTGCAAATTTATTATTGATTTCAACTTACTTCCATAATGTCTGAGTGAAAATGTTAGCAGAATCTTCATCAAGATTCAGAGTGTCTTGATCTAGCTGAGACTTGATGTTTTCAACGTTGAATTTTTTGATTTCTAGATTCATGAGAACTAAAATTTGCAAGAGTGCTGAGATAATTAAAAACAAATGTAACTGAACTGAATTTAAAGCGATGATTTGTGATTAAAGCTTTATAACTTTGATGTCAAAGACGTTGAGAACGAGATTCTTAATAATATCAAGATTTAAAACATGAGTTTTCAGAATTGTTTAATATTGATATTGATGTCAAGAATTGAATGTATCTTTCTCTTTAAAGAAATCTTCTGAGCAACGTGTCAAAGCATTTGACTTATCATTGATCTTGTTGAAATGATAAGCGATGCAATAGTTGAATCTAGACAGAAACTCACTTCAATGAGCTTGATGATGACTCAACTGCTTAGTTAACATGAAATACTCAAGATTTTTGTGATTCATGATCATCTCAACAGAATAGATAAAGTCTTCAAGCTTTGATCATCATTTTTCAAAAGTGCAAACAATGATCATGAGTTCTTTATCATAGATCTCGTAGTTACACTTGACTGAGTTATGCTTCTTTGAAAAGTAAGTGACTGAATGAAAAATCTCATTCTCATCATATTAAAAAAGAATGTCTTTGAACACATAGTTTGAAGCATCAATTTCTATTACAATCTTGTGATCTGAATTATAGTGACAAAGAATAATCTTGAAAGTGAAGATTTTCTTAAGAATGTTGAATGCAATCTGACATTTCTGAAATCAAACAAAGAGTACATCTTTTCTGATGAGACGAGTGAGCGAAGTAGCTATTTTACTATAGTCATAAATGAATCTTCTATAGAAGTTCGCGAAATTTAGAAAACTTTGAATGTCTTTAACGTTGATTAAGATGAGTCAGTTGACAATGATATTTATCTTAAAAGAGTTCATCTTGATCTCTTCAATGATGATTATCAATTCTAAATACGAAACTTGAGTGATGTGAAACTTGCATTTGATTATATTCATCTGAAGATCTGTTTCTTGCAACTTTCACAGAATGAGCTTGACATAAATCTCATGCTCAAGTTCATTGTCAAAATAGATCAAGATGTCATTCAAATAAGCTGTATAGAACTTATCTAAATGTTTACAAAGAATATTATTGATGTACTTTTGAAATGAGACAGACTCATTACATAAATCAAAGAGCATGACTAGATACTTGAATAATTCAAATCGAGTGTGAAAAACAATGAAAGTTTCATCTTCTTCTTTGATTTGAAGTCAATTGAATGCAGAGATGATATTCAGCTTGATAAAAAATTTAGCTCGACTTAAATGATTCAGCGTTTCTGAAATCAGAAGCAAAGAATATTGATTCTTGACTGTGATAACATTCAGATCTTGATAGTTCATGCAGAAGTGAAGTTCTTCTTTGAGTTTCTTGATGAAGAGAACAGAAATAATCATCTGAAAGCGACTGACTTGAATGAAATCTTTGCTCAGATTCTCATTCAGATAACGACGAAGTTCTAGAATTTCATCACGACTCATGTCATACAAAGCAAAGACTGAGAATTGAGCATCTTTTTTAAGATGTATGACATGATCATGAACTTGATGCAAAGACAAGATATTAACGTTCTTCTTGAAGAAGACATTTAAAAACTCAAAATATTTGAACAATAAAATTGTGACTGAATCAACGTTCTTACTTTATCAATAAACTTCAAGATCTTCTTGTATCATGAATGCAGTCAAATGAAATTTCTTTTTCATTTAATAAAGATTCAGATGATGATTCTTATCATACATACTGTCTTGAAAGTGAGATGAAAACTGAGTAAGAGTTGAGCTGTTCTTTGAATAAACAGTCAAAGTTGCATGACGCGATTTTGACTCATTAAAGTCTAGACTAAAAGATGAGATTAATTCAAGATTCAAGAAGACATTGATTTTCTTTAAAATGATGCTAAACACTTCAATGTCTTTGACATGAGCAGCATGATTAAAGCTTTGAACTCTTAACTCAACTATGTTAAGTTGTATAAAAGATCAATTGAATTGATCTGCTTGAAAAACAACAGAAGTTCTAGAAAAAGAAGAATTTTGACATTTGATTTTTAATGAATATTCTTTTTAAATAACTTGAAGAATACAACTAGAAGCTTCTTGTTTCAAATGAGAAACAAGATTAAACGAGATTTGTTTCTTGTAAATGAGCTGAATATTAGTTGACTTCTCATGAGTGAACGAAGAGTTATATTGCTTCTTGTGAGCAGACGAGAAACTGAGTTACTTCTTTCAAGTGAATGAGAAACTAGATTGCTTCTTGCAAGCAAACTGAAAACTGAGTTGCTTCTTTCAAGTGAATGAAAAACTAAATTACTTCTTGCAAGTGAACTGAGTGCTGAATTGCTTCTTGTGAGCAATCTGTAAACTGAATTGCTTCTTGTGAGTGATTCGTAAACTGAGTTACTTCTTATGAGTGAATTGAGAGTGAGATTGAAAGAAAGCTACTTTGTTAACTTTGAATGAGAAATTTTCTTCTTGCTGATTAAGATCATAAATCTTGACGAGAAATGAGCAATAATGATTAAGACAAAAGAAGAAAAACAAGATGAGAATATTATGTTTAAAATTGACATCAATGACGTGATGATTAAGTCATGATAGACTCATGATGATGAAATACTGACTTAATTCAATGATATAAAAGAATAGTTTTTCAATGTGTTCATCAAGAATCATTGTGATTTCAACAATATAAATAATGTCATCAATTAAAGTGACTTGATTATCAAATTCTTGAAGTCTGTAAGAATGAGTTAATTGATGCAAAAAGAAATGATGTTGTTACGTGAAGAATTTATTCATAAAGACATAAGCAGAGACTTCACTATCAATCAAAGTAAAAGCAAGAACTTTAAATTAAGCTTGACGTAGAATACAAAATACTATCATATGACTATCTTTGAATGTTGAATTGAATTCAAAGAGTTTCAAGACAGATTTAGCAGAAAACTTTCTATATAATTGAAGTGAGAATGAAAAGATTGAAATTAGTAAACAAGATAATATGAATACAGATTTCTGAGCGTAACTTAGCTCAAAGACTAAACTTTTTTCGTGAGCAGCGAGACTTCTTCATTTATACTGACAACATCATTGTTGTAAACATTCATGATATGCAGAGTGAAAAGTTTCTTATTTGAGCATTCTTTAATGATTTTACTCGAATGTTATAACTTGCAGTAGTAGTACAGCTTTCACTTGTTGCAAATTTTCTTAATCTCAAAAATGATCAAAGTCTTATCTTGAATGATGATAATGACAAAGTTTAAATTCATTGATTCATCAAGAAATGAGAAAGAAAGAGATGAAGATACTGTTAAAACAACAGTCACAAAGATGATGATTTTTGAATTCAAAGAATTACTAGTTGATGCAGAAATGCTCTTGACTTTGATGAATGAAATGATGATGAAGATGAAGTGAGATTGATGATGCTTAAGCTGCTGAAGCTTTTCATCAATGTCAGAAAATGCTTGAATTCATTGATGAAAGATGAATGATTGAATTTCATTAAGATTTCATCAGAAGAAAATGATAATTTAAGTGAAATAATTGACATTATGCTTCAGACAGTCAATCAACAAAAAATCTTTCATCAAAGAATGTTCTTTCTTTTGATAGAAGAAATTGTAATAATTGACAAAGTTATTCATGTTTTGCTTCAAAGTTTTACAAAGATATAAATGAACATCTTCTGTCTTGAAAGAGTTGTTGCAGCAATGATGCAACTTGTGTTATCAATTTGCAAAGATGAAAATAATATAAAGATCATTGACTTGATATTGATTCATTAGATTGTGAATCTTCTTATTTATGATGAATTATGACTCAACATAAATGATCTTGACTCGATGAAAGAAATAATGATCATCGTTCATGTTCATGCGTTGTATCAGACTCTGCTTTCATGCATTCAATCAATCTTTGTCTCTTTCATACTCAGATATGTTAAGAAGCTTCTTAAATCTAGAAGCAATGAAGATAACGACAGAGTTTGCAGAGAGATGAATGATGAGAAAAGATTAATTGTTCAAGATTTGTGCAATGATCTGAGTTATCATTGCAAGAAACTGAGAATTCAATTTTATATAAACTGAAAAACTGAGAATGATGAATAAAAATAAGATGATGATATCATGTTGTTGAACTTGATTTTGAAGCTCATGCATTACGCGAAATATCTCAACTGAATTTTCAATCACACTTTGAGTGAACTGTTCAACAGCACGCTCATAATCAATCAAGAAATTGTGAGATGACTTCATTTGAGCGAAAGAATAACTAGATGAGATTTCAACATATGAAAATATTGCAAAAAGTGTAAATCTTTTGTAATGTCAGAAACTGAGCTAAACTAGAAATATTATCAATATAAAAGACTGATATTATTATTACTTTGATAGAATCTAAATACAAGACAATACATCAGATAATGTACAAGATGAAAGACAAAGAGTGAAAGAAAAGAACGAGAGCTCAACTTTTATATACATGAATCGAGCAGAATCAAGGCTAGACAGTAGTTCTATTGACTTAAGATTGCAGAAGTTCGCGCACACAACTGAGATGATTGAAACAAAATTGCTGAGACTAGATTAAGATGACGATGACTAGATTGATGACTTGATTCATTGAACTGCAAAACAGATTCAATGAATTGAGATTATTTAAGATATCGACGATCTATGTTCTAAATCAAGTTGATGATCTGACATCATGACACGAAGACTAGAAACTCTCTTAGCAACGTCAACGTCGATAAACTAATGTATATTTACATGAACGAACGAACGCTTAATCGATCGAAGAATCTAAAAAAGAAGCTTCGCTATACACAGAGCATTGAAATTGATGAGAAGAAGCTATGTGAAATGAAGAATAGACTATTGCAGAAGGAAATTGCTATAGTCAGGCTAAATTCTTCGAGCGAGAACGTTCTAAACGAGTATTTGAATAGCGACGGTCAGATGCTTTTGAAGCTTTCTTTACATGATGAAGAAGTCAACCTGCAGGCAAATTAACCCCTCTATTAATTTGCTACTATAAATATAATCCCTGTGCTTTAAACCTCATCAAAAAGCGTGTATAAAACACGCTTTGAGCTAGCCTAAAGAAGGTAGTCAAAAAACATGTTTTAAACATGTTCGTGCCCTAACTGAGGCTAACAATGATCTGGGATGTGGCGTCTAAGGACATTCTTAAAGTCGGATGTTCATCAATGCCGTGAGCGTTCAGGGCTTTGCTAAAGATCCAATGCGCGTCAATTTTCAAGGTGATCCTT